>Ga0207884_1000020_pt1 | contig 244505 bp, 219 predicted proteins | sample MalvirmetaMSP144_FD_184236 | JGI IMG/M metagenome (GOLD analysis project Ga0207884, IMG submission 184236) | Marine viral communities from the Deep Pacific Ocean - MSP-144 (SPAdes) | ecosystem: Environmental > Aquatic > Marine > Oceanic | place: Pacific Ocean | collected 2011-07-08 | reverse complement strand
ACCAGCCACCTGCAACAGCGCGCGGATGCCCGGGCAGCCCTTGCCGGCGCGGATGCGACGCAGGCCCTGCTCCACCAGCACCCGGTTGGCATCGTCCAGGGACACCACGTCCGCCACCGTGCCGAGGGCCACCAGGTCCAGCAGGTCGGTGATCGGCGCCGTGGGCGTGAAGCCCTGCTCGCGCAGGGCTCGTTGCAGGTCCATCAATAAATAGAAGGCGACACCGACACCGGCCAGATTGGCGGCAGGGAAATCCTCGCAGCCCGGCAGGCGCGGGTTCACCAGGGCATCGGCCTCGGGCAGGGTGTCACCGGGCAGGTGGTGATCGGTGATCAGCACCTTGATACCCCGGGCGCGGGCGGCAGCTACACCATCCACACTGGCGATGCCGTTATCCACGGTAATGATCAGGTCCGGCTGGTACTGCTGCTGGGCCAGCTCGACGATGGCCGGCGACAGGCCATAGCCATACTCGAAGCGATCCGGCACCAGGAAATCCGGGCGCGGAAAGCCCAGCAGCTCCAGCCCACGCACCATCAGGGTGGTGGCCGTGGCCCCGTCCGCGTCGTAGTCGCCGACAATACAGATACGCCAGTGGTCGGATCGCCCTTGTAACAGCAGCTCCACGGCCCCACGCAATCCTGTGAAGGACGATGGATGGGGTAAGCGCTTGAGCGCCAGATTCAGCTGCGCCGGGTCGTCCACGCCCCGCCCGGCCAGAATTCGCGCCAGCAATGGCGGCACATCCGGCCAATCCGGTGTATGCCGCGGGCGGCGGGTAATGGCGGGCAGGCTGAGTTTGTCTACGGGCATGAATGACCAATGGATAGTGGAGAATTGATAATTGAGAAGGAAAGACAGCCCTCTCCCACACGGGGAGAATAGGGCCGGATTCCAGCACCATTCTCATCCCGCCGTAGGAGCGGCGCTCGAGCCGCGAACCTGCTCGCGATGGCCCAGCCAGAGAGCTTCGCGCCTCAAGCGGCGCTCCTACAGAAAACAGACCGGCAAGTCTGCCACGCCGCACCCGGAACAGCACCATCACAAGGAGCAAGTGTTGAAATTTTCACCAACCGCCACCCATCCACCGAGCCCACGACCAATTAGTCACAAATTGGGGCTAAAAAAGTCATTCACCTTCCCTATACTTGCGGGCCTACAAGTTTCGTTGTTTATGTAAGCAAACACTCACATGAAAATGCTAGTGGCTTATATAAGTAGCGCCGCCTCCCCCATTTTCGGGGACCGGGGCAATACCAAAGCGGCCTAGTTAGCCGCGTACTTTGGGACTGGAGAGCAGAAGCTATGATCTATCAAGGCAACGCCGTAAGCGTACAACTGCTTGACGACGGCATCGCCGAACTGAAGTTTGACCTTCAGGGCGAGTCCGTTAACAAGTTCAATCAGGAAACCGTGGAAGACCTCGGTAAGGCTGTGGAAGCTGTTAAAGGTAACAGCGACATCAAAGGCCTGATCGTGACTTCCGGCAAAGGGGTTTTCATTGTTGGCGCCGACATCACCGAATTCACAGACATGTTCAAGCTGCCGGAAGATGAAATCGCCGGCTGGTGTCTGAAATCCAACGAAGTCTTCAACGCTTTTGAAGATCTCGACATTCCCAAAGTGGCAGCCGTTAACGGCATCGCCCTGGGTGGCGGCCTGGAAATGTGCCTGGCTGCAGATTTCCGCGTGCTGAGCGAAAAAGCCCAGGTAGGTCTGCCGGAAGTGAAGCTGGGCCTGTACCCGGGCTTCGGCGGCACCGTGCGTCTGCCCCGCCTGATCGGTGTGGACAACGCTGTTGAGTGGATCGCCGCTGCTGGCCAGCACAAGGCCGACAAAGCGCTGAAAGACGGCGTGGCTGACGCGGTCGTCGCTCACGACGAACTGCAAAACGCCGCCATCGATCTGGTCAAGCAGTGCCTGGCCGGCAAGATCGACTTCCGCGCCAAGCGCGCCGAGAAACTCGAGCCGCTGAAACTGCCGCCCATGGAAAACATGATGGCCTTCCAGACCTGCACCGCCATGGTGATGGGTCAGGCTGGCAAGAACTACCCGGCACCGGTAGCGGCCGTGAACACCATGCAAAAGCACGGTGGCATGAACCGCGACAAAGCACTGGAAGTGGAAGCCAAAGGCTTCGCCAAAGTGGCCAAGTCCTCCCAGGCGACCTGCCTGGTCGGCCTGTTCCTGGCGGACCAGCAAGTGAAAAAGGTCAACGGCAAAACCGCCAAGGCCTCCAAAGAGATCAACCAGGCTGCGGTACTGGGCGCAGGCATCATGGGCGGCGGTATCGCCTTCCAGTCTGCCTCCAAAGGCACCCCGATCATCATGAAGGACATCGCCGACAAGGCGCTGGACCTGGGCATGAGCGAAGCCAGCAAACTGCTGACCAAGCGCGTTGATCGCAAGAAAATGAAGCCGGCCAAAATGGCCGAAGTGCTGTCCTCCATCCGCCCGACCCTGAACTACGGCGACTTCGCCAACGTGAACGTGGTTGTTGAAGCGGTTGTCGAGAACCAGAAGGTCAAGCAGTCCGTACTGGCGGAAGTGGAAGGCGAAGTGACCGAGGGCACCGTGCTGGCCTCCAACACCTCCACCATTTCCATCACCAAACTGGCTGACGCCCTGAAGCGTCCGGAAGACTTCGCCGGCATGCACTTCTTCAACCCGGTACACATGATGCCGCTGGTGGAAGTGATCCGTGGTGAAAAGACCTCCGATGAAACCGTTGGCACCCTGGTGGCCTACGCCCAGAAAATGGGCAAAACCCCCATCGTGGTTAACGACTGCCCCGGCTTCCTGGTGAACCGTGTACTGTTCCCCTACTTCGGCGGCTTCGGCATGCTGATGCGCGACGGTGCCGATTTCCAGGCTGTCGACAAAGTGATGCAGAAGTTCGGCTGGCCCATGGGCCCGGCATACCTGATGGACGTAGTTGGCATCGACACCGGTGTTCACGCGGCCCAGGTCATGGCTGAAGGCTTCCCCGAGCGCATGCAGTACGACTTCAAAGATGTGTCTACCGTCATGTTCGAAAACGAGCGTTACGGCCAGAAGAACGGCATCGGCTTCTACAAGTACGAGCTGGACAAGAAAGGCAAAACCAAGAAGGTTGTCGACGAGTCCACCTACGAACTGATCAAGCCTCACGTTGCGGACACCCAGGAATTCGATGCGGACGAAATCATTGCCCGCATGATGATCCCCATGTGCACCGAAACCGTTCGCTGCCTGGAAGACAACATCGTAGGTTCCGCTGCCGAGGCCGACATGGCCATGATCTACGGCATCGGCTTCCCTCCCTTCCGTGGCGGTCCGCTGCGTTACATCGACAGTGTTGGCGTTAAAGAATTCGTCGCGCTGTGTGACAAGTACGCGCACCTGGGTGGCATCTACGAAGCACCACAGATGCTCAAAGACATGGCCGCCAAGGGCGAGTCTTTCTTCGCCTAAGCCACGGACACAGGAGATTTAGAAATGAGCTTGAATCCAAAAGACGTTGTTATCGTCGATGCGGTCCGTACCCCCATGGGCAAGAGCCGTAATGGCCAGTTCCGTCACGTGCGTGCCGAAAAACTGTCAGCCCAGCTGATCCAGGCGCTGATGGCCCGTAACCCGAACTGGGACACCCAGCTCACTGAAGATGTAATTTGGGGCTGTGTAAACCAGACCAAAGAACAGGGCATGAACATCGCCCGTAACATCTCCATGCTGGCCGGTCTGCCGCGCACCAGCGCTGCACAAACCGTGAACCGTCTGTGTGGTTCTTCCATGCAGGCACTGCACTCCGCCTCACAAAGCATCATGACCGGCAACGGCGATGTATTTGTTATCGGTGGTGTAGAGCACATGGGCCACGTGGCCATGGATCACGGCATCGACCTGAACCCGGAAATGTCCAAAGTGGCTGCCAAGGCATCCAACATGATGGGCCTGACCGCGGAAATGCTGGGCAAGATGCACGGCATCACCCGTGAACAACAGGACGCCTTCGGCGTTCGTTCACACCGCCTGGCGTGGGAAGCCACCCAGCAGGGTCGTTGGGACAACGAAATCGTGCCCATCGAAGGCCACGACCAGAACGGTCACAAAGTGCTGTGCGAAATCGACGAAGTGATCCGTCCCGGCGCCAGCATCGAAGACATGCAGAAACTGCGTCCGGTATTCGATCCGGCCAACGGTACCGTCACTGCCGGCACCTCCTCTGCCCTGTCTGACGGTGCCTCCGCCATGCTGGTGATGAGCGCCGAGCGTGCCCAGGCCCTGGGCCTGAAGCCCCGCGCCAAGATCCGCTCCATGGCCGTAGCCGGTTGCGACGCAGCCATCATGGGTTACGGTCCGGTACCGGCCACCCAGAAAGCGCTGGCCCGTGCTGGCCTGACCATCGACGACATCGACTATGTAGAACTGAACGAAGCGTTCGCTGCACAGTCCCTGCCGGTGGCCAAGGACCTGAAGCTGATCGACAAGATGGAAGAGAAAGTGAACCTGAACGGCGGCGCCATCGCCCTGGGTCACCCGCTGGGCTGCTCCGGTGCGCGTATCACCGGCACCCTGCTGAACGTCATGGAATGGAAAGACGGCCAAATCGGTCTTGCCACCATGTGTATCGGCCTGGGTCAGGGTATCGCTACCGTCATTGAACGGGTTTGATAAACGCCTAATGCCCAAAGCCTGACGCCGGATGCAATTCGGCGCTCAGGCCCGGCAACGCATTTCCGGCCCGCCTCACAAGGGCAGGACTGGAAACAAAAAACCCCGGCTTACCCGCCGGGGTTTTTCTTTGTTGGGCCTACAAATTTTCATCAATGTCTTGGCGCCCAAGCACCCGCATGATTTCGACCACACTGCCATTGACTCGATAGTAAATACTATCCACTCCACAGACACTACGACGATAACCTTCCTGAATATACTCAACCGAAGGGTAGAGACGAGGTGCTTGTGCGATACGCTCAAAACGCTGAATCAGAGCCTCAAAATACCGAACCGCCTGCTCTTCACCAAATATCTCAACACCGCGCCAGTAAATTCGAGCCACATCCCTTTTGGCCGCATTACTGAGTTTATACGTCATCCCTTCCCAATCCGTCCTGGATCTCTTTCAGCAGCTCGTCAGAACTCTGCCTCGTAAAACCAGCCTGTTCCGCTTCGCGCAATTTGGCGCGAATTACCTGCACCTCACGAGCACCTTCCTGCTCGCGCAACTGGCGTTCGCGAATCAGCTCACGCACCACTTCACTCTCATTACCGTAGTGTCCGGTCTCGATCTGGATCTTGATCCAGCTATCCTGCTGCTCTGTCACAGTAATGCTCTTCTTCACCATTGCCATACGAAACCTCACGCAGACGAACCTGTACTACCAGGTAGTATAAAATCCGCACGCGGGCAGGAAAATGCCGCTCGTCTGCCTACCAGTCCCAGGGTAGTACGGCGTGTCGCCCGGTGCGGCTTGTTGATAGCCCGCTCAGGTCACCGTCGCCATACTGATCCAGTGCTCCAGAATACTGAGCCTACGGGTAGCCAGACATCAGCCAGCCACCACCTGATCCGTAGGAGACTTGCCAAGTTGTGGATGTCTTGTTGTTCGTTTGTTGTTCGGTAGGCTTACCCGCCGGGGTTTTTCTTTTTTTAACACCAGACTGACCTGTTCTGCATAACCGGGCCTTTCTGCCCCTCGTCTCCCCCACCGTGCCTTCGGTACAGTAACGGTTCTGTCACCAGAACAGGCTGAAGCGCCGCCGACAACAGAGCATCATTCAAGTCGCGTACTCACCGCCGCGTGAGCGCTGCTTTCTCCACCACAGAGGGCAAGACGGCAACGCGTGATCAGCCTGCATCAAGGAGGAAGCCTTCATGCTTGACTGGATTGCACAGCATCAAAAAATCCTTTCTGTCGTCGCCAGTTTCAGCTCACTGGTTATCTGGATCGTTTACGCGCAACTCCTATATCTGGGTTTCCGCCGGCAACGCAGCCCGCGCCTGATCATTAACCGTGGGCGCAACAAGGACATCAATGCGCTCTGCCTGATCAGCAACATGAGCGCCGAATCCGTTTTCGTGCAATACATCATCGCCGAACTTCATACCTCCCAGGGCACCATCACCATGGATGTGACGGATTTCGAGCAGGAGTACAACAAGGGCGACGAAAACCTGGAAAGACACAATCCCGCTTCAGGCGCAGTGAATGTGTCGGAGAACACGCGCCAGGGCCCCATTAAGCCGGGCGGCTTCTCCCATATCGGCACGTTCAAGGAATTGGTTGAGCGCATCGCCCGCTGTGAGGGCATCAAAATGGACGGGCACATGCCCCAGGGGGGCCTGGAGTTCACCCACCTGACCCTGCGGCTGATCGGTATCTATGGCCCCGAAAACAAGCCCATCGGCGCCGAGCGGGGCTTCGAGCTGGCCTACAACGCCAGTGAGTTCTCTCTTAGCCCCGCCTCCTGGGACACCAAACAGCTGACCTCCATGAGACAGCGCCACAAGCTCAAGAAGATTGTGGAACAGCTGAATGCCTCGAACATTACGTCCTCATCGCCTTTTCAGGAGGCGGTAAAGGAAACGCAGACGAGCTAGCAGGCCAAACCGCACTCAACGAAGCAACGGGGCGGGAGATTCGGCCAGGCAGCGATACGGTGCAGATCTGCCTGACCATCAGTGGCGGCACTGGCGCCGCCACAGGCGGACTTATGAATCGGCCTTGTTCTGCTGGGCCGCTTCCAGTGCCACGATTTTTGCGTGCATGGTGCGCATAAGATCCAGCATTTCCTGGCGCTCATCGTGGGCAACCAGATTGTTGGCTTCCCGCTCGGCGCGCTGCTCGCTTTCGTGCACTTCCTGAGTTGCGCTCACAATGATGGCAATAAACAGGTTCAGCACCATAAAGCTGGAAATCAAAATGAAGGGCACAAAGAAGATCCAGGCCATGGGGTACACCTCCATCACAGGCCGGGCGATCCCCATGGACCAGCTTTCCAGGGTCATGATCTGGAACAGGCTATAGATACTGGCGCCCAGACTGCCGAACCATTGAGGAAACGCTTCACCGAACAGCTCGGTGCCCATTACCGCAAAGATGTAGAACATCATCAGCAACAGCGCCGCCGTCCAGCCGATACCGGGCAACGCCTGCATCAGCGATTCCACCAACATGCGCAGCCGCTTCACCGACGACAGCAGGCGCAGCACCCGCAGAATGCGCAAACTGCGCAAGATGGCCAAAGGCCCGGAGGCTGGCGCCAGGGAAATGGCGACGATCAGGAAATCAAACACATTCCAGCCGGAGCGGAAAAAACGCGGGCCAAAAGCCACCAGTTTGAGCGCAATCTCCGCCGTAAACGCCACCAGAATCACCTGATTCACCAGGGTGAGCCACTGCCCTGCCCGCTCCTGGGCCACCGCGGAGGTTTCCACCCCGAGGATAATGGCGTTAAGGAGAATCAGCGCGGTAATGCTGTTCGCGAATAACGAGGACTCAAGCCAAACGGTCAGACGCTGGCGCCAGCCATAAGAGGGAACGGAAGAAGACGAGGCCTGCATGAAACATCACCCAACGAGATAAAAGCCGCGAGTATACCTGATCTGTCCATGGGTATTGATAGCGTACGGTCGGGCAAGCAGGTCAATTGATCGCTGCTCTAGCACCCTTTGCTAGCGGGTTAACGCACAGGGCGAGACCCGGGCATCACTCAGGGACGAGCAGGGAAAACCACCACCTCATCGCCCTCCTGCCATACCGGCAGCTTGATCATGGTTTGCAGAAAGAGTGGGTGCGCCAACCAGCCCTGTAACCACCGCTGCAGATTCGGGTAAGGCAGCTGGCTAAATACATCGCGATCCACATGGGCGAATTGGCGGACAAACGGCATCACACCAATATCCGCGATGGTCGGGGCATCCCCAAACAAGTAAGCGCGGCTCTCCAGCAACGACTCCAGAACCTGAAGAAAGCCCTCTCCCCGTTGCCGATACTCGGTCTGAGTCATCTCGACATGGCGATCGGCGTATTTGTAGCGGTCCAGCCAATACTTGAACTCATTATCGTTTTGCTCAATCAGCGCATTGGCCTGGTCCAGGACCGTTGCGTCTAAAAGCCCCTGTGGATCCTGCTGCTCTAGCGCCCACACCATGATGTCCCGGCTTTCGTCAATCACAGCACCATCGGCAAGCCGCAAAACCGGCACGGTGCCTTTAGGGCTTATCGCCAGCATCTGCGCAGGCTTGTTTTTCAGGGTCACTTCTCGCAACTCAACCTGCAAACCCGCAAACAGAGCGCCCATCCGGGCCCGCATGGCATAGGGACAGCGACGAAAGGAATACAGACAATCAAGTGAGGCCGTCATAGCGATATTTCACAACTGAACCAAGGGTGTATTTGAGCAACGAGGAACCGATATTTCTGCTCATCCCGAAAGGGTTGTCGATGCACGCAGCGCATAAAGTGCACCCGTGGAAAGGATACTATTGAATAGGCGCCCCGTTTCGAGGCATGCCATTCATCGCATTTTTTGGGAGATCTTGCTCTTTTTCTTCACAGGCCAAAATCAGGGAGAGAACCGGAGGGTGTACTCTCCTTTCCAGCCGCCAGGCCCAATACCCGGAAACTTCATGGCAGAGGCAATCATGAGAAAGCGTCTTTCAAGGTCAGAGTGATCCAGGTCCGATTGCATGATGTCCACCGAAGATACCGTCCCATCACCGCTCACCTCAAGCCTCAGCGTTACATTTCCTGCCAGGAAAGGCTCGTCTCTCAATGCTCTTCGGTATTGGCTATCAAATTTGGGGGTATAACGGCAAAACGTGTGGTTAATCAGTGATAAAGTCGATTTGTCTACAACTCCCGCTTCACAAGACCCATCCCCCAAACTGCTCTTATATTTGTCAGCAACCAGCGGGCGAGACTCAGCTACAGAAAAATTCCCATTATCTTCGGAGGCGATCACAGCCTCAAAAAGCAATGACATGCTCAACATTAGAAAGAAAGATTTCATGAATTTCTCGAGTTTAAGCTCAGAGGCATTGAGGTCAGGTCTTGTATCGTGCGTTAAAACACTATGCACGATGAAAGACCTGACCCCAGCTTCACGAAAGGATGGGTGTCCTGTTGTGTGGTCCTGTTGATTTTTTAAGGCAAATACCATTCAACCAAATCATAAATATAGGCTGGCGCATCCCTCACATTATCCTTGAAGATAATGTCATACTCATTAACGAATTGAACATATTCAGAAATTTCAGACAAATTCTCAGCAGGAAATCCATACCTTAGTAGAAGCGTATGCATGGAGTTATTTGTTCCATACCTCAAAAGCTCAATCATTTTATCTGCAGTAGGATCCCCAAGATGTTCCTTATACACTTTAAAAGCCGCCACAAAAACATCCACCAAAGAAAAAGTAATAACCTTGTCAATATAATCATAAGTATCATAGACAACACGGTCATAACCAACTTTGCCAGCATCATCTTCATCCGAAAATAGGCTGTATGGCTCGTCCAAGGCTATATTCGGAAGCACATGCGCAGGAGGTGAAAAGCGGGGAAAACCTAAATGATTACTATCTTTTCGTGATATCCAATTATACCTGAGAGCAACAATTTCTTTAAAAGAACGCCCCTGTATGACGTGCAAGAATATTCCCATCCCCTCCATAAATATAGAAAACTCCAATTGCTTTAACTCTCGACCTAGGGAAGCTTCATAAATAGTCAAAAAAGAGTCATTAACGGAATCACGATGCCCTTTGTTTTCAGCACCCGACAAAGACGCCTTAATTGTTTCTTCCCGGTAAACCCTCTCTAAAATATCCTGACAGGCTTGAACGACCTCATCACTCGACAGCCTACCCAATTTAGATAGCGGCAAATTCTTATCATCATCGAATTCATTATTATTAATGGCATAAACCAATTCCGCCTCATCATCATCCTCAGAAAACTCTTGGTCCAAAATCGATTCATCAGACAAGCTTACCTCTGAAGAAATTTTATCTATAAAAAGCTTAGCGCTTTTGGTATATATGTATCCGTAATCAAAACTATTAGAATTAGATAATCTTCCTGCACGACCGATCAAATTCTTAAAAGCAAGCGTTTGAAACCTCTTATCACCACCCAAAAAACGCATACTCTCCAGCCAAACGATGTCAAATGGCATATTCACACCTTGAGCCAACGTACTAGTGGCAAAACATAATTTGGCAAACCTTTTTGTTATAAAATCCTCTACCAATAACCTTGCCTCAAGAGGAATTGAGCCGTGATGGATCACCACACCCTTCCTCATTAAAAAAACCATTCTAGATTGATGCTCATTATTATCGGCACCAATCATTGATGATATTTTATCAATGATCGAAACGGCTTCAGCATCATTAATATCTTGCAACTTATCAACATACCTAGCAAAGCCATCTAAGAACTTGCCGTTATATATGGATCTTTTGGACACATATACAAGAACAGCTTTCTCGCCATCAAGAGCAAAATCTTCAAACCTCCCTCTAAAATCAACGCAGTTTTGTATGTGATGGCCGTTGCTGACATGTGGCGAGAAATAATAATATTTTTTATTCTGACTATGCTTATGTACAAAAATCTTACCAACCGCTGCCTGCCTGTAAGATTTAGAAAACCCATCTTCCTCAGGAAAGCGATGCTTCCTAAATTGTGCCTCAGGGTTTTCTATGAATGGGTGAGCAAAAAAAAGTTTGGCGTTTGGAAATTTCCTCTCAACCCTCCTAACAAGGACATCAAAATGAATCCCTCTTCTACCCTCATCAGAAACCTGAGCTTCATCGAAAAAGAAAAAATCCACATCAACACCAAATGAATCCAAAAATAATTCTCTAGCACGCTCCGGAGTTAAAATGAATATTTTTCTTGGCGACCTATTTTTAAAAACATCATCAACATGAGAAAGAATCATTACATTTTTATCATTATAAAACCGCCTCCTCATCAACTTCACATACTCTGCAATCAAAGCCCTAGTTGGAACAACAACAACCGCATTACCGCGAATACCAGCAATGTAATCTCTAATTGAATAAGATTTTCCCGCACTTGTTGGCGCCGAAATTGATACAAACCGGCTATCATCAATAGCCCTTCTCATACTAGCCTGAACAGGAGTAAGAACAACTCCGTAATCCTCTTTATGTCTGACACCAAACTCGGACATTAGCAATGAATATAGATTTGATGGTTCTTGGTTTTTGTAAAATAATCCTAAAGCAGAAAGAACCCTTTCTTCGTAGAAAAAAAATTCTTCAGGATGAAAAACTTTGTAATAGCTTAGAGCCTCAAGGGCCGACTCATTTACTGGACCATCACGATGAAGCTCCTCCAGTATTTCCGACAATCCCTGATGCGGATTAACCGAGCCAACTATATCACCTATACTCAATGCTCCACTCCTACCAAGTAAAACACTTTGAATTCATTAACATCAAAAGTCTTAGTAAGTTTACCCACAGCATTAATCATTATTTGCAATGGGTTTTTGGTGTTCATTGAGAAAGCAAAAACGAGCCCAAATTCATCATGGTCCAGGTTATCCATTGCGGCTTCTGAAACCATATTTTCAAGATGCACCGCATCCCTCCGATGCTTTCTTTCTGCAACAAAACCCTCAACCTGATTCATTGCGCTTGCATAAGCACTACCAGATGATTTAAATTTTGCCTCACCAAAATTAATATAGTTTTGGCCGCACACAGTATGAAAGTCATAACCCTCATTACCACTCAACTGAGGCTTCCATAATTCAGCGAGAGGGACAATATAATGAGAAAAAATTTCATTTAAGCCCTTTGCAGACCCCATTGAAACAACAAGCTCGCCAAGCTCTTTCCCAATCCCCTCTTCATCATTCGCATTATTAAATATATCTACAAGCTTATTCGCCGTTTGCGCTGCAGTGTCTCTATACGCTCTCTGCGCTCTGCGATCCAATGCATTAATCCAGCTTGAATCCTGAACCACTGACGCTAGATGAAAGGCAACTTTATGCAAGTCATCAACTGATACCTTGCAGATTTTTATTTTTTCTGAGTCAAACAAACCTTCTACCTTAACGAAACTTAGCCCAATTTCGTCGCCATCACTTCCCGCATCAGCATTTACAGTCATAATTTTCCTATTATTTTTCATCACTGAGAAAGGAGGCAACGGAACATTGGGGTCAGATCTTTCCCCGTGTCTCACTTTCATACCCAGCTTATTCACTAAACAACTGATTAATCTCTTCAGCGACAAGAGCCAGTGTGCCTACTGATGAGTCTGATAGACCACCATCTCCATGAGCCAGGTGGTTCCTGACATGCCGCCCTGCATGGAGCCTGCTACGTGCAACCTCCATATCACGTAACTCCTGTCGAACTTGCTCCTCAGTTGGAACAGGAAAAGGCACCCCTTCCTTCGTCACAACCCCCTTTTGGATCATTTCAAATACCATTCTGTCGCTGACTCTGGACTCGGCCAGAGACCACGATGAAGTATATCCCTCGTCTGTTACCCAACCATGTTTTAGTGCCAAGTCCATATATCCCTGAAGGTTTCTCGGTTTTTTATCCGTTATCCCTTCTTTTTCTATCTCATATTTCTCGATTAAAGCCTTCTCTAGGGCGGTATACGCGATAGTCTCAGATGCCTGATGAAGTCTGTAGGCGAAAAATGAATAAAGAGCAATATTCTTTGCATTCTCGAATAGCTGCTTAACGTCTCTTGGCACCTTTTTGCTCAAAAAGACTGCATCTATATACGCATGCCAATCATCAAGTGGAATATGGCTATTTCTAGGATCAGGGATTAGGACTTTATCCAAGGTTTTCAGTCGATCCTCAGGGTTTAGTTCGCACAAACTTTGCCTCCACCAATATTTATATCGAAAGCACCAAGGTCAGGTCTTACCCCGTGCGCCGACGGCTCAGCACTTCACCGCTCCCCGGCACTTTGGAAATCCACTACATCCCCAAAACTGCTGCCCCGCATGCTTCCCCGAGCGAGCTTTGCGCAGCACCATCACTTCACCACACTGATGACAAGCAGGCGCAACGGGTTGAGCAGCGACTTCGGCACCAGTGAGAGCCTCTATCGGTTTACCTACTTGTCGCTCGATCTGGCTATCTGCCCTTTCCTGCTCACTGACTGTTACTTCAACGCCCTGCCCTTCAACCTGTTGCGGCTTCTCCAGGGACGAGCCCTGCTGCACAGGAAAAAGCACCGCCTCAACCTGCTGACGAATATCGGCCACCCCATACCCCCTGGCCGCCCTGATTCTTAGCAGCGGTAACCCAGGCGATTTACAAGCTTGTTCCAGAAAGGCATCCCGCTTCTGCCGTTTGGCCGAACCGTGGCTGGCATCATCCAGCTCAATGGCCAGTTTTACGGCACAGTCTTGCGGGTCGCAGAGGGGGAAATCGAGGTGTTTGGCGGAAATCTTGTTGAAGGCTTGTTGCCAGTTGGATCGGTTGAGGCCTTTCTGGGGAGCAAGCACATCCGCCACGCGGACTTTGGAGAAGATGAGGGCCTTGTCGCCCACGGCTTGAGTGAGCACGCCGTAGAAGGAGCGTTCGGCTTTGGAAAGCAGATAGGGTTTGCGACGATAGCCGAAAGCAGACGCTCCGCCGCCGGCCCGTTTCTGTTGGGCCAGGATCAGCATGACGCCAATGGCGATAGCCAGTAGAACGCCTAATTCCACAGGCTTATCTCCCGTTTGGCGTTAAACGGGCGCAGTTGTGCTGAATATGGTGATAACCGGACTGGCATCCCTTCCCCTGAGTCACGCTTCAGGCCGTGCCACCCTGGCCAGCCGTTGTTATTGGTATCTTTCCATTTGTGATCCAGTTCCGAATGTACACAATCTTCGAGCGCAAATAAATGAATAAGCTTCAGAGGCTTTGTTTCTGTGTTGGGGATCAACGGTAAAAGTAATGATTCGCCCCTCTAGTGGGGCTCCTACGCCTCCTATGCTCGTGCCTTGATCTGCCAGCAGGCGGCGTTGAATTTCACGGTATCGCCGAACACACAGGGCTCGAAGGCTTCTCTGACCACGGTAATGAGACGGGCTTGTGTCTTTTCGTCCAGGTCGGGGAAAACGCGGCCGAGCGGGCCCAGGCGGGTGAAGTAGCCGACCAGCTCGCTCTCGGGGAAGGTGCATTCGAAATCCAGTGGTTCGATGCTGATGTGATGCCAGTGCGCAGCTTCAAGAAGGCTTTCCACACGTTTGGCGTCTGCGAATGCGAACTGCCCGGGGGCGTCCGGGGCTTGTTGTGGCAGCGTGACGATGGATTTGGCCGCCCGGGCGGCAGCGGTCATGAAGGGGGTTTCTTGCGGGGAGCGCCAGGCCACGAACAGCCCGGGGGCGTCTGTGGTAGCGGCACGCCTCAGGTTCTGGAAGGCCTTGATAGGATCGTCGAAGAACATGATGCCGAAGCGCGAGACCAGCATGTCGTACCGGCTTTCACCAAAATCATGGGTCTCTGCATCGGCACAGATAAACTCTACGCCCGCCTTTTCTGCGCCGTTCTTTTCCGTACCCTGCCGTGCCGCCTCGATCATGACCTCGGAAATATCGACGCCTGTTGCCTGCCCCTCACCCCGGGTATAACGGCTGATCGCGCGAGTTGTGCCGCCGGTACCGCAGCCGATATCGAGAACGCGCTGCGGCGACTGGCATTCCACCGCCTCAGCCAGCAAGCCCTCGATGGGTTTGAACAGGTGATCAATCAGCCGCTGGGATTCCACCCAATTGCGCCCACCCACGCTTTTCCACAGCGTTGACGGGTTGTCGGGTGTCTCTGTTGAACGGTTCATGCTCACTCTCCGGGAGGCGCTGTCTTGATGTTAGCGGTTAGCTTGCCACTTCAAGTCGGCTTGAGGTCAAGCAACGATTTTTTGGCGGGGAGTAAAAGTTCGCGCCTCAAGTGGCGCTCCTACAAAAGGGAGCCAGCATCGTCTGCGGCAAGTTGGCATGGTTCCCGCAGTAACTTGCCTGGTGGCCGGCGAAAGTGCTGGCCGAACCCTTTGTGGTCCCGGACCAGAGCAAGAGGTAAGCCCCATGGATTCTGTATCCATCAAAGACCTGATGTGCACGCGTTTTGCGACGATTCACCCGGAGATGCCGGTGGTGGAAGCCTCCAGCAACCTGATCAAACTGGACATGCTGGGCAGCCCGGTCACCGATGACGACGGCACGCTGGTGGGCTGGATCAGTGAGCGCGAATGCCTGCAGGCGGCGCTGCAGGTGGTGTATCACAACCAACGCGTGGCCACGGTTAAGGACGTGATGCAAAGCGAGGTGCTGACGGTATCGCTCACTGATGACGTGCTGAGCCTGGCCCAGCAAATGCTGGCCGCCAAGCCCAAGATCTACCCCGTGGTGGATGCGGCCAACAAGGTGGTCGGCGTTATCAGCCGCCGCCACATCCTCAATATGCTGGACCAGAAGCTGGCCGAGCTGTGCCAAAAGGCGGGCTAGCCTGCCACCTGGCGCAGCTCAACAGCCTGATTTGCGCACTTTTGGTGCCCAACATGCTCGCACCGGTGTGCCGCTGTGGTGCACAAGATGCGCCGCCCTGACCGTAATGCGGCTCACTGAAGAGAAGCAGCGCTGTACCAGCGTCTTCACCATGCGAGCATGTTTTCCCACCAATCCCGAAGTCTGAGAGGGTTGAGGGAAGCGATGTTTACATCGCGAAGGCTTCACTGAACGGATGTTTTTGCCAGGCGTCCGGCAACGTGTGAGGGGTTCGCAATACGGCAAGCAAACGGCGGGAAGAGCATTGTTCCCTCTAATCCACGAAGAACAAAAAAAGCGAGCCTCTGGTGGAGGCTCGCTTTATCAGAATGCCGATTCCGGTCCGTAGCGGCGATCAGCCTTTCTTGGGAGCTGGCCGGTAGGGGTGCAACCAGCTGAGGAAAGCATCTACCCCGCGGGTTTGAATCCACACCTTGCCTTCACCGCTAAAGCGGCAAACAAAGCCTTCACCCGAGAAGAACAGGGATTTGTAGCCACCCACCTTGGACACCTTGTAGTCCAGGCCATCGGTGAACGCCACGATGTTGCCGGTATCGACCACGTAGTCGCCTTTCACATCAATTTCGATCATGGCCCCGTAGGTGTTGAACCACAGGTCGCCCTGGCCTTTGGCGCGGATCAGAAACAGGCTTTCGCCGGAGAAGAAGCCCTTGGTGAGCCCCTGCCACTTACTTTCCACTTCCACTTCTGGCCCAGCGGCCACGAAGGCGGAGTTCTGCAGGTAAATGGTGTCATCGTTCAGAAAAACATGGCCCATGTCGCCGGGGGCGGCGGGCGCAATGCCAATTTCACCCGGGCCACCGGCTGCGGTGAACTCGTTGATGAAAATGGATTCGCCAGTCATCAGCCGGCCCAGGCCACCGCGCATGCGGGTTTTCATTTCCAGGTGCGTATCCATGGTGGCCATGGCGGACGCTTCTACCTTGATCTTCTGGTTGGCTGGCACAGTAACGGTAAGGAAACTGAAGTCCGGGCGCCCTTCAATTCTGAAGGCATAGCCCGGATGATCTTTGTCACTTTCGATGACGGCACTGCCGTCATTGCTGGGCGCAACGTCCCCGGCGGCATTGTTATCGGCGACAGGTGCAGGCGCAGGCTCTGCAACGGTTTCACTGGCCGCCTGTTCAAGCGTCACACCAATATTCAGCTTCTGCAGCGCGGTGCGGAATTTCTCTGCCACGTCCGGTGTTACATTCTTGCGAATAACCACTGGCGCACTGCGCAGCACTTTTGAGGCCTTTTCTTCTTCGGTTTTGAACAACGCGGCAAAGCCGGTAATGGCCTGCTGCAACGCAGTTTCATCGAAATCATGGTGAATGCGAATATCCACTGTCTCGCTCATGTCATGCCTCCTATGCGCGACGCTGTTTCAGGCCTGGCGACATGGCCCAGCCAAAACTGTCAGGGTTATGGGACTGGCACCACACCGTTCCCTTGCCCTTGAATTTACACACCAAACCTTCCCCGCCGAGGAAGGACTGCAGCCAGCTGCTGCCGGCCTTGGTAATAGTGAAATCCAGCGTTTCATTGAAGGCCACGATATGGCCGGTATCGACGATGTATTCGCCATCCACTTCTACCGGGTAAATGGCGCCGAACGAATTCACTACCAGTTTCCCGCTGCCTTTCAGGTTCAGCCAGAAAATGCTTTCCCCGGATAACAGTGACTTGAACCCCTGCCAACCCAGGTCAATCTCGACGCCGGATTCACAGCAGAGAAAGGAGCCGCCCTGCACAATCAGGCTTTCGTTATCCAGCACATATTCCATCATGTCACCGGACAACGAGGTGCCCATGATTACTTCGCCCTGGCCACTGGGTACGGAGAAGTGGTTCAGGAACAGGGACTCACCGGCCACCATGCGTTTAACCGCTTTCAACAAACCGCCTTTGCCCCGCTTGTGGGTGGTGGTCTCAATGGCCATGTTGCCACTCATGGCAATCATGGCGCCGGCTTCGGCGGTGCAACTTTCGCCTTCTGCCAGGCTGATTCTGGCCGCCGCGTTACCGGGGCGGTGCAACAATTCAATATCCATTATTTTCCCCCGATTAGCGCAGCTTGGGATTAACCCAGCTGGAGATTCCACTGATTGAGCGAGTCTGAATCACCACGCGCCCTTTTCCCTGTACCCGTGTCACCAGGCCCTCGCCACTGAAAAAGCTGGAAAACAGGCCTGCCGCAAGCTGCAGCTTGAGTTTGATGGTCGGGTCGTAGGCCACCAGGTGGCTGGTATCAACGATAAATTCACCATCCACTTCCCGATCCAGAAGCGCACCGTAGGCGCCATACCAAACCTTGCCGGTGCCTTTCACTTCCAGCCGGAACAAGCCTTCACGGGCAATCCAGGAAATGAAGCCGGCCCAGCGCAATCCCAATGAAACGGTTTCCTCGCACGCCAGGAACGCTCCGGGTTGCAGGAACAGGCTGCCGTCTTTCAGTTCATGGCAACGGATTTCACCAGGCGTAGGCTGCACCACTGTCAGCCTCGCCGGGCTATCGGAGTGATTACTAAAGCGGCTGACAAACAAGGTTTCGCCACCGAGAAACTTGCGCAGCAGGCCACGCAACAGGCCGCCGTTAAAAATCGCTTTCAGATCCAGCCGGGCATCCATGCTCGACATGGCATCAGACTCGGTAATCACACTTTCACCGGGCTCCAGATCCATATCAATATAGGAAAACGCCGCGCCCCCCTTGATTTCAGCTTTCATTCTTTTTCCCCCAGTTCGCGTTCCGTGTTTTCATTCAGGTCATCCTTTTCCCTGTTGTCGTTGTCATTCCGCGGCATGGCTGCCACGGCTTCCCGGACCTGCCGCTGCAGGGCCAGAAACTCTGCATCCAGATTGCGGTATTGACCATCAGAGCCGGCAATCATGGATTCCATATTTTCAATTCTGGCTGCGGTTGCCGGGTGGCTGCTGAGCAAAGGCATGATATTTTCCATCACGGCCTTGCTCTCTTCGTCTTCCAGCTTCTCCAGCCGCGCTTTTTCTTCTTCCATGATTTTTTCGAAAAACGACACCAGCCCATTGGGGTCGATGTCTGCCTTTTCCAGCAAATCAAAGCCGTGCTCATCCGCATCGGATTCAAAATCCCGGGAGTAACTCTGCGAAAGTAGCATGGGCGTGGCCGCCGCTATCATGGCCATCATGCCGTTGACGTCACCGAGCAATGCCTGCGCCGTGAGCGCCACCCCGGCACGGGCCATAATCTGCCTGACCCCGTGCTGCTCAGTCACATGGGATATTTCATGGGCCAGCACACCCAGCACTTCACTGGCGTTGTCTGCCCGCAACAGCAAGCCGGAGTTCAACACGATGTAGCCGCCCGGCAAGGCGAAGGCATTCAGCTCCGCATCATTGGCGATATAAACGTGGAAGTCGTAGCGGTCGTTGTCGGCGCTTTTCATTAAAGGCGCGATCAGGGCATCCAGTGATTCCCGGGCCGCGTCTGTCTCAATCATCGATTGGCCGATCTGGTATTGGGCCAGGGCACTTTCGCCCAGCGACTGCTCCCACTCGGCGGGCAGGGTGGGAGCGATCCAGCCGGTGATAACATCCATATACAGGACAAACAGCAACGGCACGGCCACCACCAGGCTGGCGACCGTCCCCAGCACGCTCCAGTTGAAAATGCGCAGACGACGAGCGCCAGCGACCTGCCGCGACAGGCCCTTATGCTGCTGGAAATGCGGGTTCTTCAATACGGAACGGTCGGAGGTGTAAAGCTGCCAATCGGGGTAATCCGGGTGCTCGAAAAACACCAGACGATCACTGGCGCCACCGAGACGCGCCTTGACGCCACCAAGCGGTAGCGCGACAGCGCCTGCGTCATTGCGGAACCGCACGGCGCTGGCATCAATGGTGATGCGGCCTGACGCCTTCCCCTTGGCGAAAGACTCATGGAATGCATGGCCATCGACCTGTTGTGTTGTCACGAACTCCTCCCTGATAGCGCACGAAAGCGCTATTGCCAGTGGCTTCCTGCTTGACGCCACGGCTCCCCGAAAAGGCTCTATTTATAGAGAAAACAGGGAGTCAGGTAAACCTTTGTCATCATTAACCTGCTAGGAAATTGGCATGAACAGAAGCGACACCGCTGACTGGATTATTTCGTGCCCGGTGAAGCACTCTTCGAGTCAAACCATTCAGACGCATCGGCGCCCCGCTCGAGTCCATTACACAACCCGCCCGGCACCTCCATCACCCAATCCCGAATCGCCCTAATCACCGGGTCATCCCGGCGATTTTCCGGGTACACCAGATAGAACGGTTTGCCTTCCAGTTCCGGGCCGAAGGGCTGAACCAGTCGCCCTTCTTCCAGTTCATCGGCAATCAGTGTGCGGCTCATCAGGGCCACGCCCTGCCCGCCGATGGCGGCGGAGATGGCGTGGGTTTCGTCGGAAAACACCAGCCCGGCACTGACATCCAGCCCCGCCACCTGGGCCCGTTTTTGCCAACCGGCCCAGTCCATGGGAGCCGCCAGGGCGCCGTGTGGACGAAAGTGAATCAGGGGGTGGTCGGTTAAGTCCGCCATGTTGTCCAGTTTCAGATAAGGGCTGCAGGCCGGAATAAAGGTGTTATCGAACAGCTTCTCCGCCACCAGCCCCGGCCAGTGGCCATCGCCATAACGGATGGCCAGGTCGGCGGTGACCCCGTCCAGGGCAACCGGTTCATGGGAGGCGTGGATGCGCAGGTCTATTTCCGGGTGCGCATCACGCAGCATGCAGACCCACGACAACAGCCAGCGCACGGCCACCGCTGGCGTGGTGGACAGCGTTGCTGCCAGGCGGGTCGGCGCCGCTTTCACGCGGTCCACCGCGTCACCAATGCTGTCGAAGGCCGCCTCCAGTGACACAAACAGCTCGCGGCCCTGTGGTGTCAGCAACAACTGCCGGGGCTTGCGTACAAACAGTGCCACACCCAGCGATTCCTCAAGGCCCCGAATATGGTGGCTGATGGCCGTGGCCGTAACAGACAACTCACTGGCGGCCTGCTTGGCACTTTCATGGCGGGCGGCGGCTTCAAAAGCGCGCAAGGCAGAAAGGGACGGTAACCGGCGAGGGCTCATGACTGAATTAAACTCATCTATTAATGAAAATAATGATCGTTTGTGGCGCCTTATTAGCCGGCACTAGGCTTGTCTTGTGCTTAACGATGAATGAGTTCAACTCACAAAACAAGGAGCCCACCATGACACACCTTCTGCAACTGGATGCCAGCGCCCGCCCCGGCCTTGCCGGTCAAGACGCCCACGGCTCCATCAGCCGCCGCCTGACACAACGCTTCATCAGCCGCTGGCAAGCGGCCTCTGCGAACACCGCCGTCACCCAGCGGGATCTGGGCGCTCCCCCTCCAGCCATTATCGATCAACCCTGGATCGAAGCGGCCTTTACACCAGCCGCCAATCAGCAGCCCTGGATGGCAGGCGTGCTGGCCGAAAGCGATCGGTTAATTGAGGAGCTGATTGCGGCAGATGTGCTGGTCATTGGCGCGCCGCTTTATAACTTTGGCATGCCCGCTGCACTGAAGGCATGGGTCGACCAGATCGTGCGCATGGGCCGCACGGTGGAGTATGACGAAACCCGGCCGGAGGATCCGTTCACCCCGCTGCTGGCTGATCGCCCTCGCCACGCGGTCATCCTGTCGTCACGGGGCGGCGCGGGCTTCAATCCCGGCGGCGATCTGGCCCACCTGAATCATCTGGAACCAGGCCTCACTACCGTGCTGCAGTTTATCGGCATTACCCGCATTCACTACATTGCGGTTGAGCATCAGGAAGAAGGCGGGGAACGGCTGGCCGCGTCTATTCGTCAGGCCGAGCATGAGGTGGATGCTTTGGTGGAGCAATTGCAGAGCGCTACCAGCGAAACGCCGCAAGCGGATTACGCGCTGGGCTAGGGCCTGGTAACACTACCGAGATAACGCCTGCTGGATGCATTTTTTCGTCCAGTGGTGTCAGCCGGTGTGCCGTGTAGTCATTCTACATAAACAACGGATGGCGCTGCTGGGCGGAAAAAGGGACCAGCCCTTCGGGTTGAGCCCCAAAAGCCGTCACTCGTCGTTATTCGTCACTCATTTGGAGTCACCAAACATCACTCCTCATGCCTAAATTGACGGCTTCTGGGGCTCAACAGGCATCATCTCGGTAGTGTTAACAGGCCCACCGCCAACATCGCAGGGGGCAAGTACTGACATGATGCCAGTACTTGCATGACGAACGCCCGCGCCAGGGATGGCAGGCCATTCGTCATGCAAGCTGATCCGTGACATTACTTAACGCCGCCGCACCAGACCATCTTCCAGCACCTGCTCGAAGTGGTCTTTGAGGGTCTCGCTGGCTGCACGGTAGTTCACACCCAGCGCTTTGCTGCGGCTGTTATCGAAGCGCAGTGGATACCCCACGTTACGGCTGATGAACTTGCGAGTCACCGGGCCCATGAACGGGCCGACCGCCCATACCACCGGCTTGGGCACTTTCATCATCGGGAAGGGATACTTGCGGCCAAATTGCTTGCGCAGCATCGCAGCGATGTCGAGCATGGTGACCGACTCGCTAACCAGGATATAGCGGCCTTCTGCTTGCTGGCTAAACGCACCCAGCAGATGCGCCTGAGCCACTTCACGCACATCCACCATGCCGTATTCCAGGTCCGGCACACCGGTGCGCAGCTTGCCGCGCCCCATGTCCAGCAGGGTACCGATACTGGCGGAGTTACTGGCGTTGGTGAGTGACGGGCCATACACCATGCCCGGGTTGATCGTGACCAGATCCCAACGGCTGGCTGCATCGCCGCCCTGGGCATCGTGGATTTTCCAGGCTTCGCGCTCCGCAGCCACCTTGGAATATTGATACGGGTTGTGATTGACACTGCTGGTGCTGTTCCAGTCCGCTTCGGTGAAGGCGCTCTTGCCCTTCATGTCGGTGGCATCACCGTACACGGAGGCCACGCTGCTGGTGAGCACCACACGCTTGAGGGTGTCGCAGCGATTAGCGGCATTGAGCACATTGCGGGTGCCTTCCACGGCCGGACGTACCAGCGCTTCATGGGCATCGGTAAAGCCATCCAGCACGAACGGCGAGGCGGTGTGCATGAGGATATCGCAACCCTGCATGGGCGCATCAAAACTGTCCACATCCAGCAAATCTGCCTTGAACAGCTTCAGGGTGCCGGGCGCAGATTCGGCAAGGCGCTTCAGGTGATCCACGCTTTTGGCCTTGTCGGGGTTGCGCACGGTGGCGTGCACAGTGTGGCCGGCTTCCAGCAGATCCTTGACGATCCAGCCAGCAATATAGCCGGACGCGCCGGTGACCATGACAGTGTGAGACATTGATCGCTCCTCATTTTGGCGAGGGGCTACGCTAGCACGGAATTTCGGCGTTGTGGGTGGCAGTTCACACCACGGGTGTTGTCAGTAAAGGCAGGCGGGGTCATCGATCATGCAGCTTTCTGCATGGAACGAAAGGAGGTCGGGCTTCCCGTGCGTTGAACGACTGACCGGGAACCCGACTTGGCAGGGTTTAGCTAACGCGCATTACTGGTTCAGTAACCATTCGCCACTGTCCAGAACCCGATTGTTAATCCGAATTTCAGCAATGTCACCGGCAAACAAGTTACCCGCGACACCCTGCCAACTATTGATCCCGATGGACCAGGGTTGGCCCGGCTCGACAATCAGCCCTTTCTGTTCATCAACGCCGGTGCGCATAACCAGCGAACCATCCACATACATCTGCACTTTCTCGCCATCGTTAACCAAGGCGATGTGGTACCAGTATTCGTTCATGACTTCCCAGGACCAGTTGTCGCTACCCTTGCCATTTTGCGATGTACTCACCCACTGGAACTCTTTCAGCGATGAAACATTCAGGCCCAGAGAGGCGTCACTGCCACCGCATGCGATTTCGTGATAGCTGCACACTTGTGAAATCTGCGGGCGGTGGTTAAGAATGCCCGACCAGCTATTGTCTTCAGAAACCCAGCCTTCCGGGAGCTTCACAATTGCCTCGATGGTATAGGTCGGCAAGTAACCCGACTTGCCCGATGCACTGTTCTCAAAGGTCAGCCCAGGTGCATTCGATTCAAGATAGTAGCCCCCGATATCGTTGTTACCTGAAAAACGCGCTGCACCGTTCGCATACCCAAAGGGCGGAGCTTGTGCAGCCACTTCAAAGAAATCAGCCACCGGCCCTTGTGGATCGTTGTGCGCCATGAGCACCAGGTTGTTGTTATTGCCTGAAGCATCCAGGAACTGTACCTCGCCACTGGTGGTGGTGACCTGATGGTCCCGGTCCAGGATCCAGTAAGCCTGGGTGCCGTCGATGTTGCCCGGTTCACTGGCGACATGGTGCTCGTTGAACTGACTGAAACGGCTGTCGAAGTCCATGGGAACACTGAACTCCCAGCGCGCAAGCTCATCCTGAGGCTGGCGCTGATCTTCCGGTATCGCGGCCACCCAGGGCGAGAAAGAACGGAAATCGAGCTTGCCGTTGGCTTCATCGAACCCCACCAGTTGCATCATGCCATTGCCGCCCCAGTACCCTGATTGATAATCCACAACCAGCATGACCACATCACGGCCATAGTTGTTTTTCCCAACCATCATGGCTTCACCGTGGTGATGGCCATTGAAGGTCAGGAAGATCTGGTCATTGCTGCGGATCAGGTTTTCCCAAAGCCTGGCACCATGATCAGTGAAGATGGCGGTTTCTCCGTCACCCGCAATATTCAGCAACTGGTGAGTGGTGAGAATGACCGGTAGCTCGGGGTGTTCATCCAGAATGGATTGCGCCCAGACCAGAGTCTGATCGGACGAGCGCCAGTCCAGGGCCAGAACCATAAATTGGCGCTCACCGGCAGAAAAAATATGGTAGCTACTGAAACCCGTGCTGTCGGTACCCTGGAAAGTCGTATAGTTACCCGCCTGCAAACTTGCCGGGAAGTGGGTCAGGTAGGGCTCGTCGGGCAATGCTCGTTCGTCATCCCACTGCCCGCTATTGAGCACATCATGGTTACCTGGCAACACGCTGTAAGGGGTTTCAGCATTGGCTTCCAGCACTTGTAGTGCCTGGCGGGCAAACACCCACTCCTGCGGGTCTCTCGCCCTGTCTACCACATCCCCAAGATGCAGGGTGAATTCAATATCCTGTTGTTGGTAGTTATCTGCAATCCATTGCGTTTGTGCCATAAAACGCTCTGGGGAATAGCGGGAGTATTTCTGGGTGTCGGGAATCACCGCTACGGAATAACTGTGAGCATTATTCTCGTCGGGCTTATCCGTCAGCTCACCTGAGCTACTTCCGCTACCACCACAAGCGGACAGAAACGTGGCCATCAAAGCAACCAGGCCAGCATTCCGCCATCGCGATCCGGGCAACAAACTCATCACATACCTCTAATGAATAACAATTAATGGAGCGGCAAACCTAAGTGCTACAGGTGACACTTCCATGAATTCAATTCAGAACGGGAGTGCAGCAACTAAAAAAGCGGCAACCGGATCACAATCACGACAGGGTTAACGACATGACTGCCGGAAATCGGCCCAGCGGCAACAACTTCATTTCCGTAATAGCGAGGGGCCAAGAGAGAGGGCAAAGGAAAGATTCGAGAGTGACGTCGTCAGCCGCCAGCGATCGGCGAATGACGTTTTCTGGTCAGAGGTGGAGCGGCTAATGACGGGATCAGGAGGCGCCCTCCGAGAGGGCGCCGACAATCACTGGCGAGATGGATTACCCGCGCGATCGGTTGAACTGCATCCAGACGGCCAGCCCCAGACCCCAGGCGGCATTGACGATCAGACCGCCCACCACCTTGGTGGCATTCACGTCCAGGCCTTTCATGGGGAACACCAGCAGCATGGCCACCAGAGTCGGACCGATGGCACCGATGACGATGGCGCTGAGCCAGAATTTCATGCTCTGCCAACGGCGGATAATCCACCACACCGGCAAGCCCCACACACCACCCCAGAAGGCCAGGGAAATCACTTGTGGTACACCCAGTGGCGGCACCGGGGTCATGTTCCATGGAAAGGCAGGAATAAGGCCGCCCAGCCAGAACAGGGCCAGCACGCCCTGATGGAACAGCAGAGTGGCGACAAAACCACCGGTGAAGGCCTGCAGCCATTGTTGTTTTGGGTTAGCCATGGAATCTCCGTCGGGTTGTGCTATCGGGTCACTAGCATATCCCACAACAGAGAAACGTGAGAGCCAAATCGCGGAGCTCGTCCTGGCTTTCATGAACGGGCCAAAGAATCAAACAGAGGCGGCATTGCGGATAATAAAAACCCCGGCCAAGGCCGGGGCAAACGAGGAATCAGCAGCAGTATTCGATTTCATTGTGTTCAGGTTCAGGCAAGGTGCAAATGCATCCTTTATCCCCTTTGGTGAACACTTGCCCTGCCACGGTAAGAATCCATACGGGGCACTTTCTTCAGCAATTCTTCGTAGCAGATGATCAAATTATCACCACATATTTAACCGACGTCTGTAAGCCTTCTCTTACTTTCCCATAGGAACTTAACCATTCCGCCCTGTTTTCGGCCCCGACAGGCGCGCACACAGGCGTGCCACCGGTGAAAGCTCGCACCGCTCATAAAGAAAGGCTGGACAGCATGGCAGCAGTAGTTTTACGCTAAAGCCGAATGTGAACACATGTTCATTAACACAGCGTAAACATTGTTCTTCTGCACAGGGTTTACGTACAGATTCGGTTAAGGCCATTGGCCTGCAGACTTGGCAGAGGAGGATACTCAAACGTTCCGGCATGCAGTTTTTACCGGTAACGAAATGAACAGGAACGGACGGTGACAGCAGCCCTCAGCGGCACTGTTCACGCCATGCCCCCGCTTGCAACAGCACCTGCATGCCGGGTTAGCGACAACCTCGAATAATGACAACGAAAGAGGAACCGTTATGCGTCAACCCACCCAGCCAGAGCCAGGTGCATCATCATCCATCTGGTCTCGACTGAGTACCATCACCGATTATTTTGCCTGGCCACTGCGCACCTCCCATTACCTGGAGCTGGTGAATCCGCTGTGGACCACCCACAAGCTGCAGGCCCGAGTAGTCAAAGTGTGGGATGAAACCAAAGACGCGCGCACGCTCACCCTGCGACCCGGCCTGAACTGGCGCGGGCACCGGGCGGGGCAGCATGTGCGAGTGGGGATCCCTGCCAATGGCAAGCATTACACCCGTACCTACACCATTTCCTCGCCCCCCGAGCGCGAAGACGACTGCTTCACGATCACGGTGAAGGCCATCGACAAGGGCACTATCTCCCACCACATCGTGCGCAATATCAAGGTAGGCGATTACCTGCCCATCGGCCTGCCGCAGGGGGATTTCTATCTGCCCGATGCGCAGCCGATTCAGCCGCTGTTTATTACCGCAGGCAGCGGCATCACCCCCGCGTTCAGCATGATCAACAGCCTGATTGCCCAGGGGCGCCTGCCGGATACGCACCATGTCCACTATGCCCCCCACGAGTTTGATGTGGTGCTGGGCAAGGAACTGAAGGCGATGGATCGCTACAACGATCGCTATAACCTGCATCTGATTTACAGTCGTGAAGGCGAAGACCCGAGCCGTAACCGTTTTTCCGCGGCACAGCTGGATGCGCTCTGCCCGGACTGGAAAGACCGGGACGTGTACGCCTGCGGCCCCCCTTCCCTGCTGGAAGCGATCGAGCAATGCATGGCCGAGGCGGGCTGTAGCCGCCGGCTGCATGTGGAGCGATTCCGCGCGCCCTTTACGGAGGTGCCCGCCGATGCGGTGGGTGGCCGTGTGCGCTTTGCCCAGAGCGATGTGGACACCGAAGGCGACAGCGACACCCCGCTGCTGAAAGTGGCCGAGGCGGCCGGCATGAACCCGCCCCACGGTTGCCGCATGGGGATCTGCCATACCTGTAACACCACCCTGGTTTCCGGGTGTGTGCGTGACCTGCGCACCGGCGAGGTACTGAACGAAGCAGGCAGCATTGTACAAACCTGCATCTGCGCCGCCGCCGGCGACTGCGAACTGGATTTGTGAGGGAAGAATAATGAAAACCCATCAATACCCGGTCGACCTGACCGATGAACAGATCGAAGAATTCGGTAACGAGCTGGAAGCCATTCGCAACGAGGTGTTTGATTCCCGGGGCGACCGTGACCGCGCCTATATCCTCAAGGTGATCAAGACCCAGCGCACCATGGCGGTAAGCTCCCGCTTTGTGATTTACCTGTCGCTGTTTTTCATTCCCGCCTGGGGACACGCGCTGGCCACCTGGCCGGTGGCACTCACCCTCATGGGCCTGGGCGTGTTCGCGCTCGGCATCGCCAAGATCCTGGAAAACATGGAGATTGCCCACAACGTGCTGCACGCCCAGTGGGACTGGATGAAGGACCCGGAAATCCAGTCCAACACCTGGGAATGGGACACCATGAGCCCCTCGGACCGCTGGATGCATTCGCACAATGTGGTGCACCACACCTGGACCAATGTGCTGGAAAAAGATCTGGATGTGGGCTACGGCATCATGCGGGTAACACCCATGCAGAAATGGAAGCCGGCATTTTTGTTGCAGCCGATCTATTTCATTCTGCTGATGCTGTTGTTCGAGGAAGGCGTGGCTGTCCATGAGCAGGCCATTGATGACCACCTGAAAGGCAAGAACAAGCTGAAGGACTTTACACCCCTGTTAAAGCGTATCGGCTACAAGATCTGGCGACAGGTGGCCAAGGATTATATTGCCTGGCCGCTGGCGGCGGCACTGGTGGCGATCCCGATTTCCTTCTACGTGCCCTTCTCGCCCTTGCTGGTGTTTGGCATGGTGGCCGGCGCCAATGCGGTGGCCAACCTGATCCGCAACATCTGGGCGTTCACCATTATTTTCTGCGGGCACTTCCCCGCCGGGGCCCACAACTTCACCCTGGAGCAGGTGGAAGGAGAAACCCGTGGTCGCTGGTATCTGCGGCAAATGCTGGGCTCTTGCAACATCGAGGGCAGCAAGCTGTTCCATATCCTCTCCGGCAACCTGTCGCACCAGATTGAGCACCACCTGTTCCCGGACATGTGCAGTAACCGCTACAAGGAAGTGGCACCACGGGTGCGGGCACTGGCCGACCGCTACGGTATTCCATACAACAGCGCCTCCCTGTTCCGCCAGTTTGGCACTACCTGGCTGAACAACCTGCGTCTGGCTTTTCCCGGCGGCGGCGAACCCTACGAAGGGAGCCAAAGCCAGGCCTCGCATTCCTGAACATAGGCCAGCCCGGCCCGGTGCATACAACAGGCTGCACCGGGCCTGTTCTTTTCCGGTATGCTCCTCCATGACGCAGCCGGATACCTTCCATGACAACGACACAACCGCCCCTCAACGACATCGCCCACATGTTCAGCCGGGCCTTTTTCCACGACCCCCTGTTTGTCTACTTCTTCCCGAACCCGTCGCAACGTGAAGCGCGGGCGTACTACACTTTCCGTTTTCTGGTTGCCCATGCCAGCCAAAACGGTCAGGTACACACCGCCCAGCAACCGCAGGATGGCGCTGCTGTCTGGCTGCCATCGTCAGCCCTGCGGCACAGCGTGGCCGATATGCTGCGCTTCGGCGCGGTGCGCGCCATGCTCAAGCAAGGCCCCGGCGCGATAAAACGCCAGATGCAGGCAGGCGAGGCCATGCAGGCGGTACACCATCGTGCCCTCAGCGCGCCTCATGCGTATCTGTTGCTGCTCGGCATTGATCCGTCGCAGCAGGGTCGCGGATTGTCGACGCCGCTGCTACAACCGTCACTGGATCGACTGGATGAGCAAGGCCTGCCCTGCTACCTGGATACCCATAACCCGAACAATGTGTCCTTGTATCAACGGTTCGGTTTTGAGGTCGTGCATGAAGACGAGATCCCCGGGACCTCGGTACGACACTGGGCCATGCTGCGGCAGAGCAAATAGCCTGTTAAGGCCGCTCACAGCAGAGCCCCCAGCCAGCACAACCCCAAAAAGCTTCTTCGCGGATTAGAGTGAATAACACGCTTCTCGCCATCAGCCTGGTTTATCGCGAATACCCGGCACTTTGCCAAACGCTCGACGCCGAATGCCTGACGTAAACCTCCATCACCTGAGAGGCTGTCGTTATTCCGGCATCTCTTTTCAGAGGTATTTCAAGGAATTGTCAGGGCCATCATTGATGGCAATAATCGGGTAATGCACTTTGCACAGAGAGTATGGTGGCCAACAAGGTTTTCAGGTTTTGAACGCAAGCGTCCTTCGTCGGGTATCCGGCGTTCAGCGGCTGCCAAGTCGGGATAACAAGACAAGTTCTGAAACCGGATGATCACTCAATTCCGCGGTGAACCAAAAAAAAGCCCTCACCGGGTTACCAGTGAGGGCCTTCTCCTTCGGAACGCTATTACGTGTTTGTCTGCCCCAAGGCGCCGCGTTCCAATAAGGAAAAAGTCAGGGGTATACGCAGGTGTCTGCTCCCCAGTTCTCCGGGAAAATCCGGGATAGCAGTTCATGCAAGGTGGGATCACTGGCTTTCAGCTCAGCACGGGTGTTGATTGCGTTATGGATTCCGTCGGATGGGATCGCTTCCAGATTCAGGTTGAACCAGTTCTGCACCCCTTCCGCCCAATATTCCTGGGCATTCTCAGTCGCATAGGTGTTGTCATAAGTACCCGCGAGCATGGCGGCATCATACGCCGCATTCAGTTCTGCCTCGAAACCCGGCTCCGCAAAATTCAGCCCCATGAGGTGAATGGAATGGGCAAATTCATGGACGAAGATGCTTTCACCATTATAGCGATCATCCCCCAGCCCCAGACACAGAAGATTTTCTTCCGCACCACTGGAAACCGGCCGCCCCGGAACCGCCCCGAATCCCCGTGAGCGATCATCCCATAACTGCCCACCGGGTAGCGGGTTCGTGGTGTCCAGGTTGGCGTATTCCGGCAGATCAGTGATCCCTTCATCCTTCGAAACGATCGCAATGCGGGTGCCTTGGTTGACCATCTCTTCAAGCAGGTCCTGACGCATTTTCAGCATATAACGGGCCTGTGACCAGGCGCGTTGCAAGGCCGCATCCGGCAGCAGGGCGCCGCCAAGCACCGGAATGCCATCAGCATCGCAGTATTTTGTGTAATAGGCATCCACCCCCAATGCTGCCGGCGGAGCGGTAATCGTGCAGCCATAATTGGCTGTAGCCGAAGCAGTAAATGTCCAGGTCGTGGTGGCCAGAGCGTCACCGCTGGCACTGAGAATATCCGGACTCAAGGTGACCGTGTAATCGGTACCATTGACCAGATCCGCATCCGGGGTGAAAACAATCACCCTGTTGTCCTCACTATACGAAAAGCTGCCGGGCACCGGGTTAACGCCAGCGGTAACCGAAAAGCTCAGTGCATCCACCGTGGCTGGATCCACCGGAGCATCCAGACGTACCGAAAGGGGAAAGTCCGCCTGCAAGGTTGCCCCGTCGGAGGGGCTTGTAGCGCTGGTGTTGAACGCCGCCGGCGGGGTCGTTCCACCACCATTACCTCCCGCTGAACCGCCCCCGCCGCTACTGCCTCCGCCACCACCACAGGCAGCCAACACCAGCACCGACATGGCAAGTAATCCCGTTCTGCTTTTCATTACCCTCTCCCTCTATCTGACAACATGGCGATCGCGTTGCTTAGAGCAAGCTCCGCTGTTCGGTTTCCCCTGTGGCACCATGGTGGGGGGATCGGGTTTACACATCTTCCCTCGTTAGTATGAATCTCGTTTTTTCCTGCTGTGCTTTAATGTATAGAGGCATGATTTACCGGAGTCGCTATGCGTGTTCTTGTCGTTGATGATCACCAACTTTTCCTGGATGGCATTCGTCATATTCTGGAAAAGCTGGATAAGGAAATACAGATCACCGAAGCCAACAGCGTGGAAAAAGCCATTCAGGCACTGGAGCATCCGCAAGAACTGGATCTGGCCTTAATCGATCTGTGTATGCCTGGCATGGATGGCATAGCACTGCTGCAAAGCCTGCGGGAGCGGAAACTACGCCTGCCGGTGGTCGTGGTATCCGGTGAAGACAATGCCGCCAAGATACGTTCGGCGCTGGAACTGGGGGCGCTGGGCTTTATTCCGAAAAGTTACGGCAGCCAGCAGATGCTGGATGCCTTAAACGGTGTGCTGGAGGGGGATATCTATTTGCCCGATCACATTGAACAACAGATCAACCGACTCAGCACTCGCCGCCCTCCGCTGGAGGCAGAAGCCAACCTGGCACTGAAAACCAGTGGCATTACCCGCCGGCAGTACGATGTGCTGCAGTTGATGGCACAGGGTTATTCCAATAAACAAATCGCCAGCACCCTGTTTCTCACCGAGCACACCGTGAAATCCCATGTCAGCGCCCTGTTCGTGATACTCGGTGCCAGTAACCGCACCAGCTGCGTACAAAATGCCGTTACCCGGGACATTCTCGCCAAGTCAGTGTAGGGCTTTACTTTCCTTTCTCCGGCAAGGCGTTGTGGATCATCATGCGCAGCTGAGCCGGTCGTAACGGTTTTTGCAAAACCTCATAGTCACTGGCCGCCGCCATGGTTAGCACCTCCGCATCGGTATCGCCGGTAATCAGCACCCCCGCCAATGGATAACCGCATTGCTCACGGAGCTGATTGATCGCCGTAATACCGGAATTACCGTGACGAAGACGCAAATCAGACAGCACCAGTTCAGCCTTGAAATCGTCTTTTGATAACGCTTCCAGGGCCTCGCCCAAATCCGCCGCCACTCGCACATCGCACTGCCATTTGCCCAACAGGGTTTCCATGGCATCCAGGATCTCCACATCATCATCAATCACCAGAATACGGCGACCGGACAAATCCCAGCTGTGCATCAGAGGGACGCCCACGCGTTCCTGTGCGGCGAGGCTCGCGCTACCCCGGGGAATGGATAAGCTGAATACACTGCCCCGGCCCGGCACCGAACGCAGGGTCAACGGGTGCTCTAGCAGGTCACTGATCCGGCGAACCAGCGCCAACCCCAGTCCCAGCCCCTGATTACGATCACGTCCGGCATTATCGAGTTGATGAAACTCCTGGAAAATCATGTCCTGGTCATGCACATCGATCCCCCCGCCGGTATCCCATACCTGAACCAGTAACTTGCCTGAGCGGTTGCGCAGGCTAAGCAATACACCCCCGGCTTGCGTATAACGCACAGCATTACTGATCAGGTTGCGCAGAATGCGCGCTAACAACACTCGATCCGTCATTACCGTTTGCGGATGAGCGTGCACAACCAGCTTCAATGCCTTCTCTTGCGCCGCAGGCTGGAACTCAGCGGCAAGTTCGATAAGCAGAGCGCCAATATCAAAATGAGAGATATCCGGCTCCACCACTCGAGCATCCAGCCGGGACACATCCAGCAGCGCATCGAACAGCTTACGCAGTGCATCCACTGAAAGCAGAACCCGGGGAAAGATACGCGCCCTTTCCTGATCGCTCTTCGCTTCATGGAGCACATCAACGAATAACGACAACGCGTGCAGTGGTTGACGCAAATCATGGCTGGCAGCGGCAAGAAAACGGGACTTGGCCTGGGTCGCTTGCTCCGCCTCTTCTGTTTTTCTTGCCAGCGCCGCAGACAGGTCATCACTTTCGAAGCGCAATCGAATCTGTTCTCGAAAAGAGCGGTTAAGCATGCGCGCAAACCGGGCACCGGCCAGAAAGACCCAGACCATCATCAGCGCCAACACCCAATAAAACGGTTCATTCTGGCCAATAAACACCAGAGTCAACGCCAGAAAAATCGGCCCGGCATAAACGTGATACAGGGGCAGGCTGTAATGCGCCGGAATAATATTGCCAATGCTCAACACCAGCGCAATCGTCACCAGAAAAATCTGCAGGGCGGGCGTATCCACCTGATAGAACCCATATATGGCGACGCCCCAGACCGTGCCCAGATAAAAGCGGCTGATGAGCAATATTCTTTGCCAATCGCGCAAGCGGGCATCGTCACAGCCCTCGTTACGAAAGCGTTGTCCGGTGTATTCATGAAAAAGGATGCCCGCCAGCATCATCGTCACCCATAACACCAGCCAGAATAGAGGCACCGCGTTGTAGTGCACTATCGCCACCGGCAACACCACCGCCAGCCTGGACCAGGTCAAACGGCGTGAGAGGCCGAGCAACTGACGTAGCGCTTCGGCAGTGATACGGGTTTCCAGCCGCGCGTTTTTCTGCAGCGGGTCCGATTCAGGTGTATTCATGCTTGTCCCTTTTAACGGCTTACTGAAAAGCCTGCCAATCAGGGGCTAATCTACCGTGGTCGTTGAGATGATGCGAATAACAGCATGAATCAAAGGCAAGAGCCTGCCAGCATGGAACCGGTCAGCGAGGACGACGAAGGGAATGAATAAAGGGAGGGAGACCTGAATACAGAGCCACCGCCCCCTTTTAGGGAACGGTGGCCTTGGCGACTCAGGAGCAGGGTTATTCCATTTCGGCAACAGGCCGCCAGATACCATCCTGAACCTGAGACAGAATAATCCCGCTACCCGCGCGGTGATTAGTCTCGCTCATCTCCGTCTCCACGCCGGTTACCTTGTCACTGAATTTCAGTGATTCCAGCGCATCCAGGAAAGATTCCGTGGTCAGGTCCGGGCCGGCTTCGCGCAGGGCGTTGATGATGAGCATGGCACCAACACGACCGAGTACGGCGCCACCACTGGGCAGTTCACCATATTGCTCCTTGTAGGCTTTGCCCCACTCCTCAGCTTCCGGCACATGGGTCATGCGGCTGACGATGTCCTCCCAGGAAGCAACACCGTACAACCCTTCGGTAACACCACCCGGTGCCGCCGCAACGGCAGAGTGGAAGCCCGCCTGGGATACGATGAACTTGGCATCATCCCAACCCATCTGTTTGGCTGTCGCGACGACGGTGATAATGGGGCGCACAGGCAGGGCTACCGCCACCAGTTCGCAGTTGGCATCGCGCAGGCGCGCCAGCGTACCGCTGAAATCACTTTCATCCGGGCGATGAGATGAGCTCTCAGCCAGAGTCAGTGCATCGTTGGCGTCTGCTGCATCGTTAACCGCCTGATTCACCTCTTCACCGAAGTCAGAGGGAATATACATCACACAAATTTTCTCAATGCCCTCGTCTTCCACCAACCGGTTCACGCCCTGCAATACGCCCTCGTAGTAGCTGGGGCCGAGCACGTAGCGGTAGCGGAAGTCCCCTTCTTCTTCCATCTGCCGGGAAAGCGATAACGGCAGGACGCTGGGAACCTTGTTGCGATCCATGATCGGAAACGCCGCCAGGTTATGGGGCGTCCCCAGACTCATCAGCATGGCAAAGACTTCATCGCGGCTAACCAGCTTGTTCACCGCTTGCGTTGCCTTGGGAACCTGATAGGCATGGTCTTCGACGATATAACGAATCTTGCGGCCATGAATGCCGCCCTGTTCGTTCACTTCTTCGAACATGTCGTTGGCCACTTGCACGGCCGGTGAAGAAAACGCTGCGAATACCCCGGACAGGTCGTGCATGCCGCCAATTCTGATTTCAGTGTCGGTCACGCCACGCACCGATTCGGCTGCGGCTTTGTCGTCTTCCTTGTTATTGTTGTCACTGCAGCCCACCAGGGCCATGGCGGTTACAGCCGCCAGACAGAGCTTCTTCATGATGCACTCTCCTCTCGTACCATCAGTACATGGAATCAATCAGGTGCTTGTGTTTTTTCTCCACGAAGGAACGCTTCAGCTTCATGGTTGCGGTCAGCTCCTCATCCTCAGCGGTGAGCAGCACATCGATCAGGCGGAAATACTTGATCTGTTCCACCTGGGCGAATTGTTTATTCACGTCCTGAATAACACTGTCGATGAGGTCCAGCACTTCTTTGGCTCGACACAGTGACGCAAAATTGGAAAACGGTACCTGGCGATCCTGGGCGTATTTCTCCACGTTCTCCTGATCAATCATGATCAGGCAAGTGAGATACTTGCGCTTGTCGCCAATCACCACGGCATCAGAAATATAGGGCGAGAACTTCATCCGGCTTTCAATTTCTGCCGGCGTAATGTTCTTGCCCCCTGCGGTGATAATGATGTCCTTGAGGCGACCGGTAATGGTGAGCATGCCGTCTTCCAGGCGCCCCACATCGCCGGTATGCAGCCAGCCATCGCGGATGTCTTCGGCGGTTTTTTCGGGTTTCCGCCAGTAACCGGCAAAGACGTGATCACCACGCACCAGCACTTCACCGTTGTCGGCAATGCGCACCTCGGTTCCGGGGAGCGCTTCACCCACAGTGCCCACCTTCTCGCGTTTGGCACTGTTCAGCGAGGCCACACCGGTGGTCTCGGTCATGCCGTAGCCTTCGAACAAAGGCACCCCCAGTGACTGGAACCAGCGGATCTGTTCCGGGGCGATGGGCGCCGCGCCGGTGGTGCCACGACGCAGGCGGTTCATGCCGATCAGGTCACGAACATTGCGCAGCACCAGCAGGTTCCAGAACTGGTATTGCAGGGCCGACAGCGGATTGCGCTTGCCATCGCAATGCCAGGCTTCGCCGGCAGCCACCGCACGATCGAAACACCAGCGACCGAACCCGGTGGCTTCGTCACGCAGGGTCATCATGGAACTGTAGACCTTTTCCCACAGGCGCGGCACCGCCGCAAAGGTATGGGGAGACACTTCACGCAGGTTTTCAAAGACGGTTTCCGGGCTTTCTGCAAAATTCACCGTGCAGCCCTTGTAGATGGGCAGCTCCACGGACACCAGCCGTTCCAGAATATGGCACAGGGGCAGGAAACACAGCTGATCATCGTCTTCATGGGCATCGAGTACCTGCTCGCCGGCGGCCAGCTGGAACAACACATTGCGATGACTGATCATGGCCCCCTTGGGCGCCCCGGTGGTACCGGAAGTGTAGATCAGCATGCGGATGTCATCGGGTTGGCTCTGGGCAATGCAGGTGCTGAACTGCTCTTCTGCATCCGGGATCTGTTCACCCAGTGCGTAAAGTTCATCCAGGAACATGACCATGGGATCGTCAAAATCCCGCAACCCTTTGCGGTCATAAACAATGACTTTTTTCAGGGTCGGCACCTGATCACGCACGGTCAGGTACTTGTCCAGCTGTTCATCGTTCTCCACAAACAGGAAGGCCGATTCACTGTCGTTGATCAGGTAGGCCAGCTGCTCGGGGCTGTCGGTGGTGTAGACGCCGTTACTGATACCACCCGCACCGGCAATACCCAGATCGCAGTACAGCCATTCCTTGTTGTCTTCGCTGAGAATGGATACTGGCTGACCACGCTCCAGCCCCAGGGACAAGAGCGCAACGCCAATGGCGCGGGCCTTTTCGTAATAATCCAGCCAACTATGGCTTTGCCAGATGCCCAGATCCTTTTCACGGTGAGCAATATTACTGCCCCGCTCCAGGCATTGCTTTCGCCAGAGTTTGACCACGGTATCGCAACCGTGGAGCTGAGTGGGTGTGGTGTTATTTTTAGTCATCATCAGCGCCAGGTCTTCTTTCGTTTCCAGCGTTTTTCCGGTCGGTCATCCCCCGCCGACTGGCCCAGATAAAATTCGCGAATATCATCGCTGGCGAGTAGATCGTCGGCACTGCCATCCATGACAATGCGCCCGGTTTCCAGTACGTAGCCGTGGTCTGCCGTATTCAGTGCCACCTGGGCATTCTGCTCTACCAGCAATAACGTTACGCCCTGCTCTTTGTTGAGCCGGCGGATAATCTCGAAGATTTCCTGCACCAGCAGTGGCGACAGGCCCAGCGAAGGCTCATCCAGCAGCATCAATGAAGGGCGCGACATCAGCCCACGGCCAATGGCCAGCATTTGCTGCTGGCCGCCGGACAAGGTGCCTGCCGCCTGACTACGGCGCTCCTTGAGGATAGGAAAATAGTCATAAACCATTTCGATATCCTGGCGGACTGCGGCCTTGTCACGGCGAATATAGGCGCCCATGACCAGGTTTTCTTCCACGCTCAGGAACGGGAAAACCTCTCGCCCTTCTGGCACATGGGCAATGCCTTTGCGTACCAGTTTGTCCGGTTCGCTGCCGTCGATGGTCTCGCCAGCCAGGGTGACGCTGCCTTTGCGCGGTGCCAACGCACCGGAAATGGTCTTCATCAGGGTAGTCTTGCCGGCACCGTTGGCACCCAGAATGGTGACCACCGAGCCTTCATGGACATCGATGGATACCCCGCGTAGGGCCATCACCGGGCCATAAAACGCTTCCAGGTTCTTCACCTGCAACAGGGGCTGGGCGCTCAGGGTTTTCTCTGCCGCGTCACTCATGATGTGGCCTCCGTACCCAGATAAGCTTCAATCACTTTCGGATTCGCCTGCACTTCGGCAGCGGTCCCCATGGCTAGCGGGTGGCCTTCTGCCACCGCCAGCACCCGGTCGGAGACACGCGACACCAGGCTCATATCGTGCTCCACCATCAGTACGGTAAGCCCCAGATCTTTCTGCATGTCCTCGATCCACCAGGCCATGTTCTGGGTTTCTTCCACACTAAGGCCGGAAGCCGGTTCATCCAGCAGAATCAGCTTCGGTTCACTGGCCAGTGCACGGGCGATTTCCACCACCTTGCGCACGCCGTAAGGCAAGCCTGCGATTAATTTGTCCCGGTACGGCGCCAGATCCAGAAAGTCGATGACCTCTTCCACCAACAGACGCTGTTCACGCTCACTGCGTCGCACCTTGGGCAAAAACAACAATTCCTCGAACCAGCGGGTTTGTCGGCGGCAGTGCCGGCCGATCAACAGGTTCTGCAAGACCGAGGAGTGATCGAACAACTCGATATTCTGGAAGGTGCGGGCGATCCCCAGCCCGGCCACGTCGTGGGCAGGCAAGCCAGTGATATCCTGGCCATCGAAGATGATCTGCCCCGCACTCGGTTCATAAAGACGGCTAATCAGATTGAAGATGGTGGATTTTCCGGCCCCATTGGGCCCCACCAGAGTAAAGACTTCGCCGGCCTTCACCTCGAAGCTCACCCCGTCCACCGCTTTAACACCCCCGAAGGAGATGGAAAGATCCTTGACCTGTAACAGACTCATCGTTGGCGCTCCGTTTTCAGGTAAGTTCGGGTGCGTCGGAACATGCCTTTGCGATACAAGGGAAACAGTTGCAGCCAGGTACGCACCTTGAACCAGACGCCATAGAGTCCGCGGGGTTCGTAAATCACCATGAGCAGAATCAACAGCGCGAACAGGGCCGTATCGAGGCCGGGGTAGGCGGCGATCTGTATACCGGCGGTGTTATCCAGGTAATCACTGGCAATGGCGATAACCTGTGGCAACAGCACCACCACGATGGCACCGAAGAAAGCCCCGTGTACTGAACCCAGCCCGCCAATCACCACCTGCAACAGCAGCGTGATGGAAATCAGCACCAGGAAGCTTTCATAGTTCACCGCCTGGGCCAGATGAGCGTAGAGCGCACCCGCCAGCCCGGTAATGGCACAGGACAAGCTGAACGCCAGCGTTTTCGCGCGGGCCACATTGACGCCAAGTGCGCGGGCAGAGACCTCGCTGTCACGTACCGCCAGAAAGGATCGGCCCGAGGCGCTACGCAGCAGGTTCAGGTAGCCCAGCGTCACCAGCACCAGCACTCCCAGACAGAGATAATAAAAAGCCTCTGGCGTGGCGTAGCGATCGATCTCCATGCCAAACAGGCTGATTGGCGGAGCAAACACCCCGGCGACCCCGCCGGTCACCGGCTCGGCCATGATCGACACATCTTCCACGATGATGCTCAACGCCAGGGTGGCGATGCCCAGATAGATGCCGCTCATGCGCAGTATCGGCCGGGCAATGACGGCGCCTGCCACCCCGGAGGTCACCGCACTGGCCAGCAGCGCAGGCAGGAAATGCCAGCCTCGCTGCATCAGCGCCAGATTGGTAAAGGCACCGATCGCCATAAACGCGGCATGGCCAAGGCTCACCTGCCCGGTGTGGCCACTGATCAGCATCAGCCCCAACCCGGCCAGCGACCAGACCAGAACGGCGGTGAGCTCCCCCAGGTAGTAATTGCCGAGCACCCAGGGCGCCGCCAGCAACAACGCTGCCAGTATCGCGTACTGGGCCATGTGCCAGCGGCCTTCAAACAGATTGATATCGTCGTCGTAACGGCTTTTAAAACGGTTGCTCATGGCCTACACCTTCTTCTGGCTGATCTGTGCAAACAGGCCACCGGGGCGCAGGATCAGCACCAGCAGCATCAGCACATAAGGAGCAATCTGACCGACGCCAGAAGGCAAGTAACGGCCCGCGAACGGTTCCACGATGCCTACCAGCAACCCGCCCAGTAACGCACCGGGCAATGACCCCAGGCCACCGATTACCGCAGCGGCAAACGCCTTGATGCCAAACAGCAGCCCCACCGACGGCTCAACCGCCCCCTTGGCGGCGAACATGACCCCGGCAATGGCGGCCACCACCCCGGACAGCGCCCAGACGATGGCGTTGATCCGCTTCACCGGAATGCCCATGTAGTAAGCAGCCATCTGGTTCTGGCTGCTGGCCTGCATGGCCACACCAAGGCGGGTGCGGGCAAAGAAGAAATAGAGAATGGACGTGAGGGCCACGGTGGTGGTGATAATCAACGCATCCACCACCGGAATAATCAGTTCACCGAATTCCCACACCTTGCCGACAAAGGGCGTTTGCAGGGAGGCGGGATCATGCCCCCAGATCACACCGGCGGCGAAACGCAGCAGAAAACCCAGAGCGATGGTGAGAATCACCATGGCGAACTGCGGCTGACCAAAAATGGCGCGCAATACCAGGCGATCCAACAGGTAACCAAAGATCCCTAGAATCAGGGCGGCCAGAGTAATGCCTATCAGGAATGGCAGGTCGGCATACTCGGCATTGATGAAGGTAATGCCCAGAAAGGCCCCCAGCATCATCATGTCACCCTGCGCAAAGTTGACCGCTTCTGACGCTTTGTAGATCAGCACAAAGCCCAGTGCCAGCAACCCGTAGATGCAGCCGTTAGCGACCCCGCTGACCAGCAGCTGGAGTATATCCATGGTCCCTCTCTCCCGGGGGGTTTATTGTTCTGGTGTATTTTTATTCAGCTCTTTCGAGACTATCTGAAGCTTTACATTCTCTCCAGTATGTAAAATGTAACAAGGTTGGACAAAGAGCCAAAAACGTCACGGATCAGGCCGGAAAAGCGTTTTTGGACCGACGAACGCCAACGTGAAGAGAAAAAACAGGACGGAACAGGGTGAAAAAGAGAGAGGGGAAGAGAGCAACAGGCCCGCCGGCCAGGCGTTAACAGCAGAAGCGTTACCGAGGGTAACCCGTAAAGGGTTCTGCACTTTTACCTTCCAGCACATACCCTGCTGTGCCGTATTCGGTGTCTTGCGATGAGACCGTCAAGGTGCCTTCCAGCCACATGGCATCCACCGCCAGATCCAGCGATGTCGGCGGTACCCCATGCCGATAGCAAGCAGGCTGACCGGCACGATGATGGCGAGCATAACCAGATGAAAGACTTCCTCGACACGGCCAAAAACGGATAACAGGCCGATGGCAAAGAGCCCCGCCAGGCTGGCGACACAGTGAATCATGCAGAGACTGGACAGGCCGATGGCCATCGCGTCCAGGCGAAAACGTTGCATTGCCGTCTCCCGAAAAACGATTGTTTGTTTACGACGCCGCGCAATCCACGCAACGACCATGCACTTCCAGCAGGGGTTCGCGCTGAATGACAAAACCCACTTCGTCCAGGGTCTGCTGTAATGCGTCCACCGCTGACCCCGCCATGGGAGTTTCCTGAACGCCGCCGCACTGATCACACAAAAGGAACACCGTTCCCCTGTGCCCATGCTGGCAAGTGATGTGATCACAGGCCAGATACTGGTTGGTGGAGCTAAGCCGATGGGCCAGGCCTTGCTGAACCAGAAAATCCAGCGCTCGATACATAGTAGGCGGCTGCGCATTGCTCTGGTAACGAGCCTTGAACTGATCCAGCAGCTGATAGGCCGTTTGCGGACCACCCTGCTCCAGCATCAACGACATGACCTGCTTGCGCTGGGGCGTCATCCGCACGCCCTGCTTGAGGCATTGCTGTTCAGCGCTGTTAAGAATCTGCTCGGTACGACTCACTGCCATGTTTTCAGCCTAGATATCCAGAGTGACCAACAAGCGTTGCTGGCCGGGAGACATGGGCGGGGACCGATGGACCACGCCCGCTCCCGGATTATCCCGCCATGTCTCTCCTTTGAACAGGGCCACCTGCCCAGCCTCCAGCTGCTCCACGTGTTGTTGCTGGTAAAGCGCACTCTGATCACAGCCGGGCACTAAAAGCTGGTCCGACACCCGTGGGGAGGGCAACCACTGGCTGCCCGCCCCGCCATAGGTGCACAGCATGCGAACCGGGATCCGGTCCACGTGGAAGCGTGGGCACATCGGTTTGCGCAACGCGGTCACTCGCAGACCGACTCCGTCAACCCCGAACAGACAGGCAACCATATCGGCTAACAAGAACAGGTCCTCTCTCAAGGGAGCATAGGTTTCGTGCGGCAGGGACCGCAGCAGGGTCGCTTCCAGCTGAGCGATGTCCAACCAGCTTTTCACTGCCAGCCGTTGCTCGCAGGCCAGGGCCACCACATCCTGCCCCACCGGGCTGGGCCGATTCCACACGGCCACTTGCACATCATCCTCGAAGATATCCGCGAGTACCGTCACCTCCGGTGCGCCTTGCCAGCCTGGAGGCGTGACGGTGACCGTTTGAGCTTGCATCACCCTGCCACCTCCCATTGCGGGAAGGGATCGTCCAGCTGCTCCCACAGCGCCTTGCCCTGAAGCATTTCCGCTTCCGTCAACAAGCAGGCATCCAGTGCCTTGCGGGTTTCGTCTGGCTGCAGGTTGTGGCCGATAAACACCAGTTCCTGGCGCATGTCGCCGAAAGGTTCCTGCCACTTCTCCATGATCAGCGCGCGGTATTCTTCGTCACTGGGCCAGTGTTGCTCCGGCACGGTTTTCCAGAACATGCCGGCCGGGCCATGGTGAACAATGTCACCGGCCTGGCTCCAGCTACCCGCAAAGTGTGGCCGGCTGGCCAGCCAGAAAAAGCCCTTGGAGCGCAGCAAGGTTCCCAACGGCCAGGGCTGCTGCAGGAAGTCCCAGAATCGCTGCGGATGGAACGGCCGACGCGCTTCATAGGTGAAACTGCTAATCCCGTATTCCTCGGTTTCAGGCAAATGCTCGCCACGCATTTCCTTTAACCACCCCGGCGCCTGCTGGGCTTTTTCAAAGTCAAACCGTCCTGTATTGAGCACCGCTTCCAGCGGCACCATGCCGTGGCGAATGGGCAAAATCCGGGCATCCGGGTTCAACAACCGCAAGGTTGCCTGCAACACCTCCAGTTCCTTTTCTGTGACCAAATCCGTCTTGCTGATCAACAGCACGTCACAGAATTCCACTTGCTCCACCAACAGGTCCACCACATTACGATGATCTTCATCACCAAGGTTTTCCTGCTCCTGCTGAAGCGTGCGGGCACTACGATAATCCCGCAGGAAGTTAACCGCATCGACCACCGTAACCATGGTGTCCAACCGGGCCACGGAGGACAGCCCTTCCCCGTTTTCATCTTCAAACGTAAAGGTTTCTGCCACGGGCAAGGGTTCTGAAATTCCGGTGGACTCAATCACCAGATAGTCGAAAGAGCCTTCCCTAGCCAGGCGGTTCACTTCCACTAACAGGTCCTCTCGCAATGTGCAGCAGATGCAGCCATTGCTCATTTCCACCAGTTTCTCTTCCGAGCGGTTCAGTGACACGTTCTGGTTAACCAGTGCCGCATCAATGTTAATTTCGCTCATGTCGTTGACGATGACGGCAACGCGCAGGCCACTTCGATTGTTGAGAATATGATTGAGGACAGTGGTTTTTCCCGCGCCGAGAAACCCTGACAACACGGTAACGGGAAGCTGGCGAATGGGGCTGGGTTGCTGGCTTGTCATGTCTCTATCCAATTCGTTGATGGGCATAATGTCGTTCATTCTGCTCAAGGCGAGCCTTCACCTCGGCGCAGTATTCCGTAGTAGGACGGGCCAGCAGCCGCGGCAGACCAATGGGTTCACCACTGATTTTGCAGTAACCGTAATCCCCGTTTTCCAGCCGCCTCAGGGCGCCACGAACTTTCCCCAGCAAGGCTTCTTGGCGCGCCATAAAGCGTAGCTGATGGCGGCAGGTCTCCTCCTCTACAGCGGCGTCCAATGGGTCAGCCTGGGCCGGTGTCTGCAGATTATTTCTGGCACTGCCGATGTGCTGTTCGCAATCGTGAGCCAGGGCAGCAAGACGTTTGCGGAAAAACTGCCGCTGGCTGGCGTTCATGTATTGCGACGCCTTCATAGTCAGCAGCGCCTTCTCACTGATGGTGCGAGGCATGATGCTCTCCTTTTTATGTAATGTTATAACATTACATACCCGATCAACAACCTTCTCGGAGAAGAACCATGAGCTTTCCCCTGCCTGACTCCTATACCGAGTGGCGACATTGCATTACCGAAATATGCGGGATCCCGCTTGGTGAGAGCTTTATCCGCGAAAGACTGGCCGCCCTGGACGACGACAACAACCACATGACCCGCAAGTTCATCGAGCTTTACGGCAGGAAACACTGGAAACAGACAAAAGACTGGTTTACCCGGGCACTGAATGACCAAGGAGAAAAGAATGATTCGCAGAAACCCTAATGATGACCTGCCGGCCATTCATTCGGACGCCTTCGTCGACTCTACCGCCATCATTTGCGGCAACCATCATTGGCGGACAGATTGTCATGGCCGAGGAGGAAGCCATCCGAGTACCCAGCGGAAAACCGATCGACTTTCTATCACGCACCCAGCCTGCGGAACCGGATGGTGTTTGACGCAAAAGGGGCACTCACAGAGATTCAGCCCACCAGAAACTCATCAAAATGGCGAATAACCCGGTCGGCAAGATGGCCATGGGCATTGAGGCCATCCGTGTCGAGATAAACACCGACCATGCCCGCATTGCGGGCTGCCAGCAGGTCATATTTAAAATCCCCCACGTAGGCAATGCTTGCAGGGGCCATACCCCATTCCCGGGCAATCGCGAGCAAGCCATCCGGAGCGGGTTTTGGCGGGGCATCTTCCCGTGCCAGCACTCGCTGCACAGGAATATTCAGCCGGGTGACTGTGAGCTCGGCAATGACTCGGGCATTACGGGTAAGAATAGCCGTGGGAATCCCCATCACCGACAGCCTTTCAAGGCAGGATTGTGCGCCCGGTATCCAAGTGGCCCGCTCCGCCCCGGCACGCTCATATTCCAGTACCACGGCGTGGGCCGCTGCCTGTTCATTGGCTGGCAAGGTGTCGATAAATTCCAGCACCCCCACATCCGGTGGGCAATTCAGGTGCGCACGGATGGCCGCAAAATCCAGGCGGGAATCCACCAGGGTGCCATCCAGGTCGAAAATGATGCCGTCGAAGCCCGGCAGGTTATCGGTCGTTGGCATGCTCACCCCGTCACCCCAACCGCCAGCAGCAACAACGAAGCGATTAACGGCACGGCCAGTCCTCCGTCAGCGACTCACCGCCTGTGGCCATCGCGGTGAGTTGCATGTCACTGTCGAAGATAAACCGCAGGCCCTTCTCACCGGGATCTTGCCAGTACACCGCCTTTACCGGCAATGAGCCGGGGCCTGCTTCCAGGGTTTCGTCCAGCTCCCCCTGATACATTTCATATAAAGCCGGTGATTCGCCCAGCGCCACACCGGTATCAGTGCGAATGTTTGACGGGGGGTTAACGTCCAGCCGGGCAATGCGACTGTTTCTGAACTGAGCAGACAGCCCGGCTGGCCACAGATCGCTGCGCACACGGCCACAGGCACTTTGTCCCGATACAATATCCAACGGCACCTTGGTGGTCGCCTGCACACTGGAGAGGGTGTCGCCGATACAAACGTCGCCATAGCAGCCCGGAGACAACCGATGCAGCGGATCTTCACTGTCCAGCGTCAGAGTCACCGTCAGCGCCACGGCCTCGGAATCTGCCCCGCGTTCGGGGTCGCCAATTCGGGCGCGGTAGTGGCTGGCCAGGTCCGGCGCCACATCTGAACCCGCTGCCGGATAGGAAAAGCCCCCGCGAAAGGTGACGCAGAGCGTATTGGCATCAGCATGCTGCTCCGCCAACAACGCCCGGGACGCAGGGGTTGTACCGACACACAGTACCGGCTCCACCGACCGCCCCCAGGTATCCGGATAGCCTCGGTCGTCACAATAATCATGGGAAAAATCGAGCATGCAGCGGTGAGGAACGCTTTTGTGGGTAAACACGGCAAGATCAATCGTATTCCCTGCCTGCATCAACAGGGCTTCACTCACGTCTTCCCCCATGTGAACAAAATGGTCCATCTCCCAGCCGACATCCGTGCGCAAATCCAGACGCAAATCGGCAGGTGGAGTGGAGGCAATCAACGGATTCGCTGACACCATCATCCCCAGCCCCACCAGTAATCCCCACTGGCACCGTCGCGCCTGTTGCGTCCATCGCTTCATGCTTTCCCCCGCTGCTCCGAATACCGGAAGCCCGCTCCCTGTCGTTGCCTCAAGGAAAGCAAATTCAGCCAGGCGACGCCAGCCCCTCCTGTCAGCCACAGGCCGGGGTAACGCAATGTGACCTCCCCCATACACACCGGCTCTATTCTGGGTAATACTGAAGGCACTTTTTTTCAGGGAGTGATGCTTATGAAACGCCTAACAAAAGTACTGGCTGGCGCTGCCATTCTCAGTGTGGCCCCGCTGGCCAACGCGGGCTTCTATGTTGGCGCAGGGATTTATAATTCCGGCACCGACGAAAAAATCGACAATGTCGAGTTTGATGATGACGACACCTCCGGCGGCCTGTTTCTGGGCTGGCGTCCCATCGAACTGGTGGGCGCGGAAGTGGGTTATTACGACTTCGGTGAACTGGAAGCGGACAACGGCACCAAGATTGAAGGTGGCGCAGTCACCTTTGCCGGCCTGCTCAGCTTTGAACTCGGCCCCGTGGGCCTCTACGGCAAAGGCGGTGTGGCCAACACCGACTTCGACGTAAAGCACCCGTCCTTCAAGGATGATGAGTCCTCCACCGATGCCTTTGGCGGTGTGGGCGCCACCATTGATTTGATGGACAAGCTGTATGTGTATGGCGAGTTCATGCACTTCGACAACGATGCCGGCATCGACATGTTCGGCGCCGGGCTGCGCTTTCAATTCTGATTCGAGCCCTGGTAACAACAAACAAGCCACACGAATAACCGTGTGGCTTGTTTGTTTTCCGTGGATGAAAGTGAAAACACGTTCAAGCCGTTTGATTGGCTTATCGCGAAGACATCGCACCTTGCCAAACGCCCAACGCCGGATGCCTGACGCAAAAAACACAGCCTGAAAGGCTGCGGCTATCCCGGCAGCTCTTTTGAAGAGTGCGCAGGGGAAATCCTGTAATCCGTTTACGAAAAGAGCATGGATGTCTGCTTTTCAATATTTGGATGCCAACGTCAACCGTCCAGCGGAACCGACGCGTTAACGGGCCTGAATTCTATCCAGCGCCTCAACCCGGTCTAATTCCTGGTCACTGAACATTTGCTGCTGCAAGCGCGCCAGTGCAGTCTCCTGATCCAGGTGCGATAACCCACTGTCGATAATCGCCTGCCGCTGCTCACGGTAGCTCTGATAACGTGCCCCCCATTGCGCACGCTGCTGATCCAGCGCTTCCAGACGCGCGGCGCCATCCGCGCCAAACTGCTGCTCCCGTAACCGGCGAATGTCTGCCTCACTGGCCCCCTGCTCTCGCAACGCCTGGGTACGCGCCGCCAGCTGCGCCGGGCCGCGGGTTTCCGCCAGCATGCTCTGCATGGCAGCCGGCAACGATTGCGTCAACCCCTGGAGCTGTTGTTGTCGCTGGCTATCGCTGAGAGAAGGGTTATCGAGGATATCCTGACGGTCAGCCATATAACGGTCGTAAGCGATATCCATGCCGTAGAATGCCTCCGCCGCTTGCTGGCCCAGGTAAGCGACTTGCAGATCGTGACGCTGTTTGACCGCAGTGCGGATGCTGGCAGGCGAACCATCATGGGGAGGCAATGCCGCCATCGCCTGCCCCAGTGCCATGTATTGCTGGAAAAACTGCCAAGCCTCGTTCGCGGCCTCGGCCGGAAGAGACGCCTGCAGATAACTTGCCAGGCGCGCCTGACAATCTTCCAGAGGCTCTTCCCCTTGGGCGGACAGGAAATAATCGAACACCCGACGCAGGTCCGGCGTTACTACTAACTCACCGTCCGCTGTGGTTTGCAGCTGGCCATCGACCTCGGTGCCGCGCAGCGATGCCGGCATGGCAGCCAGTGTTTCCGCGTGGCTCAAAGCAGCCTGAAAGCTGTCGGCAGCAGGCGCTGCACCCGGGGTATTCGAGCCGGGAAACAAGGCAACGTTCTGCACGCCGCTACTGCTACCCGGGACCGTGGTAACCGGCGACCAGAATAACCCGGCAAACGCCACGGCCAATACAACCACAAGCAGGACAAGCGCCCACTGAATACGTGACATGATGTTCTCCTTTTTATTTCATGCCGTGACAACGTCACTGATGGACAGCTTAGCCCTCCAGCGCCATAAGCCGACTAAAGAACGGAGAGGCCAGCATGGCCTCCCAATCTTCCCGCTGCCCAAGCATGCTCACACACAGACGGGCCATAACGGTGATATAGCGGGGCATGTCCGTGTGTTCTGCTTCCGCACAGAACTGATACCCCAGATGCTCGATGCCCTGCACCAGGGTTTTCAGCGCCAGACTATCCGGTGGCGTACGACCATGGGCCTTCATGGCTTCGTGGAGAATCATGACAATGCGCTCGTTATGCGCATCGCGGTAACGCGATACCGGCGAAGACACATCATGCAACTCCCGAAAACGGGCAATCATCAATGGCCCCAATGAGCGCCCCCAGTTCAAATAGCCACTCAAGGCCATCGGCAGATAGTCATAAAAGGCTTTCTGGGGCTGGGCAAACACTTTCACAAACAAGCCTTCCACTTCTGCATTGCAGCTTTGCACAATCTCATCAATCACCTCGGGCGCAGAGGCGAAATACTTATAGAAGGTCGGCCGGGAAATGCCCGCTTCCTTGAGTATTCGTTGCACGGTGGTGCCATGCATGCCCTGTTCGCCATAGACCGTGCGCCCCGCCGCCAAAATCCGCGCACGTGTTGCCTCAGCCTTGCTGTTGCCCGCTACGCCCCCCCGACGCTGCGCCGCTCCCTCACTCATCACCAATCGCCTTTATTAACACCAGTGTTACTTTACAGACATTTCGCCACATAACCATAAGCTCACTACAAACCGCTGTTTTCAATGAAAATAACCGGAAAAAATACCGTACACAGTTAACACCGGGAAAACATTTCCTTATAACATATTAATATTAACAGCTGTGTTAACTTTTGATTTCATCTGCCTTAAGGTGTTCACACTCCCTGACCAGGGAACGCTCGGCGCAGAAACGGCAGTACCGCCGATAACAATAACGAGCCAGGTAAAAATACAATGACAATTCCCTTCAAGGCGCTCACCAGAGCGTTGAGCCTTATGCTGTTCCTGTTAAGCCTGTCAATGAGCATGCCTGCCCAGGCAGGCTGGTTTGACTGGCTATTCAAGGATACCTACACCGAAACCCGTTATCCCATTGTTCTCAGTCATGGTTTATTCGGTTTCGACGATATCGTCGGCTACAACTACTGGTACCGGATCCCGGAAGAACTGCGTCGTAGCGGTGCCGAAGTCTATGTGACCCAGGTTGCCGCCGCCAACAGCACCGAAGTACGCGGCGAACAGCTGGCCCGACAGGTCGAGGATATTCTCGCCGCCACTGGCGCGCAGAAAGTGAACCTGATCGGGCACAGCCATGGCGGCCCAACGGTACGCTATGTGGCCTCCGTTTACCCACAGTATGTCGCCTCTGCCACCTCTGTAGCCGGACCGCACACCGGTGCACGCATGGCCGATGTCCTGTTGGGCGTACAGGAAAACCTGCCGCTCACCGCGGAACTTCTGGGTGACATCGTCAACGCGGCGGTCGGCTTTCTCGACCTGATTTCCGGCGGCGGATACGACCAGGATTCCCTGGCGGCGTTGTATTCCCTATCCACAAAGGGCAGCAGCGAATTCAACAGCCACTACCCGGAAGGGCTTCCCCAACAGGCCTGCGGCGAAGCGCCGGAACAAGGCAGCAACGGCGTCAGCTACTACTCCTGGTCCGGCGCCAAACCGCTGACCAACGTGCTGGACATCAGCGACGCCGGCATGGGTCTGCTTGCCCTGCTCTATCTGGGCGAAAAAAATGACGGCCTGGTTTCCAGCTGCTCCAGCCACCTGGGCCTGGTGATCCGTGACGATTACCGCATGAACCATCTTGATGAAGTCAATCAGGTGGCCGGTCTGGTCAGCCCCTTTGAGACCAACCCGGCCAGTGTCTTTCGTCAGCACGCCAACCGTTTGAAAAACCGGGGGCTGTAATTCCCCACACACGCTAATTGGGAGAGCTCGGGGCGCCATCTGGCGCCCTTTTTTATGCCGCTTTACGCTATGGGCCAGACCTCATTTACGTGAAAATTATCGCTGTACCCACTCAACAGGCGGTCGATATTTTCTTTTTCAGATTGATGAAACCCATTTCTCACTTGCAGGTCATATACTCGCCTCCGCACGCCTCACCCATGAACACTGCCAGCGCTTGACCTCAAGTCAGGTTGAGGCTTTAGGCTACCGTTTCGTTTCGCGCCTCACCGTGTCGAAAAACCGGCAGTAGGAACGACCAGATAGAGCCCCTGTTACGAGGAAAGATGATGTCTACCGTTTACCAACCCGCCACCCGCCGCGAGTGGCTGGGGCTTGCTGTTTTGATGCTGCCCACCGTACTGCTGGCACTGGATATGACAGTGCTGCATCTGGCCGCCCCTCATCTCAGTGCTGACTTGCAACCCACCAGCGCGGAGCTGCTGTGGATACTGGATATCTACGGCTTCATGATCGCCGGGTTTCTGGTGACCATGGGCACGCTGGGCGACCGGATTGGCCGGCGGCGCCTGCTGCTGACCGGTGCCACCGCCTTTGGTATTGCCTCTGCCATGGCAGCCTTTGCGACCAGCGCAGAAATGCTGATTGCCACCCGCGCCCTGCTCGGCATTGCCGGGGCCACGCTGATGCCCTCCACCCTGTCGCTGCTGCGCAACATGTTCCAGGTCGAGCGCGAGCGCACTCTGGCCATCACCGTCTGGATGACCGGCTTTATCGTCGGCAGCGCCATCGGCCCGTTGGTCGGCGGTGCATTGCTGGAGTTTTTCTGGTGGGGTTCGGTGTTCCTGCTCGGTGTGCCAGTGATGGTGTTGCTGCTGATCTGTGGCCCCCTGCTGTTGCCGGAATTCCGGGATGAAGAGGCCGGCGCCCAGGACTGGACCAGCGCCCTGTTATCCGTGGCCATGGTGCTGGCCGTGATTTACGGCCTCAAGGACATGGCGCGCAACGGCATTACCGCAATGCCGCTGATCAGCATAGCCGCGGGATTACTCGTCGGGGTGATTTTCGTCCGCCGTCAGCGGCGCCTGACAGACCCCATGTTTGATCTGGCGTTGTTTGCCAATCGCACCTTCAGCACCTCTGTTGCCGCCATGCTGCTAACCATTCTGGCGCTATCCGGTGCCTGGTTGATGGTCTTTCAGTACCTGCAAGGGGTGCTGGATCTGTCACCGCTGGAGTCCGGGCTGGTGATGCTGCCGCCTGCCGTGCTGCAAACTGCCGCCTCATTACTGGTACCAAGGCTGGCGGGCCGACTGCCCCACTGGAAGCTGGTCAGTGCAGGGCTGGTGATGGCATCGATCGGCCTGCTGTTAATGCTACCGGTACAGAACCCGTCGCATATTCCCCTACTGATTGCAGGCATGACCATCATGGGCATTGGCGTCATGCCAATGATGATTCTCGGCACCGACATGGTGGTCAGTGCCGCTCCTGCCCGTAAGGCCGGAGCGGCCTCCGCTACATCGGAAACCGCTACCGAACTGGGCATGGCGCTGGGTATCGCCGTGATTGGCAGTATTGGCGCAGCGCTGTACCGCAGCCATATGCTGACAGCCATGCCCAAGGGGTTAAGCGACACGCTCGCCCTGGCGGCAGGCGACACCCTGGGCGGCGCGATCGGTGCCGCCGCCCAGCTACCTGACGACATCGCGCAACCACTCATGGCCGCAGCCAAAACCGGCTTTAATCTGGCACTGCATGCCAATGCGGCCATTGGCGCTGTGATACTGGCGCTGACAGCGGTGGGGGTCGTGGTCATGCTACGGCGCACACCGAATGATGAGAACGACAGCGCCCAAGAGATGACACCAGCCGCGTTGGCTATTTCACCCGATCAAGAATAATACGGGTTTCGCCGTCATCCGACGCCTGGCCGAATGCCGCCACCAAGGTGGGGCCTTCTGCCAGGCGTACCCGCTGGCGCACTCGGTGGCGCCCTTGTGAGCCGGGTCGGTAGGCAATATCCAGCACAAATCCCTCGTCACCCCGGCGCTCGATATCAATGCGATAATTGTCACCAACTTCCTGCCAGCGCCGTCGCTCCGCGTCTGCCCCCACGCTGCCATATAGGCGTATAACCCAATCCCGGCCACCATCCCGTGCCACCTCCGTCACCCGTAGACCATTGTCAGGCACGCCCACCCGATCCAGCAGAAACACATGAAAGGCACTGGCGATTGCCACCATACACACCACCGCACTGAGCCAGAGCCGCCACCCCATTCGCATCGCTGTTTCAACCCTCACCGTTACTGCCTGACTGTCGCTGACGCACCGTTTATCCCGTCATTGTTTCAATTACGTATCTGACTGTCACAGTGTAATTGTAATTCAGCAGCAACAGGCGTTTAGTAGAAGGCAGGACCATGGATAAAGGTGATATAACAATGAAAATGCACATCATGCCCGTCCGTCGCAACCTGAAATTTCACGTGCCGGACGACACCGTTCTGAACTGGCACGACAAGGGCCCGGGCATTTCCCAGTTCTTCAATACCCTCTCGCTGTTTTTCCCGGAAGGGGAGCGTTTCTTCATCAACAGCGTGCGCAAATACCGCGATCAGATCGATGACCCGGAACTACAGGAAGCCGTGCGCAATTTTATCGGCCAGGAAGCCATGCACGGCCGCGAGCACGAGGACTACAACCAGAAGATGGTCGCCGCCGGTTTACCGGTGGATAAACAGGAGGCCATCGTTACCCGGTTGCTAAGCCTGATTTCCCGTTTCCTGCCCAATGCCATGCAGCTTTCCGCCACCGTGGCACTGGAACATCTCACCGCCATTCTGGCCGATGTTCTGCTGCGTGAACCGGAGCTGATTGATGGCTCGGACCCGCAATACCAGAAGCTCTGGCATTGGCACGCACTGGAGGAAACGGAACACAAGGCGGTGGCCTTTGATGTCTTTATCACCGCCTTCGGCAGAGGCTTCAAATCCTGGCTACTACGCGCCAGCGGGCTGGTGTTGGCCACGGTGATTTTCTTCTCGCTGTTTTATCCGTTCTATGTGATCAACATGTACAAGACCGGCAAGCTGTTCAGCCTGAAAGACTGGTGGACGTCATTCAAATTTCAGTGGCTCAAACCCGGCGGGTTACGACGGGTGATTATTCCCTGGCTGGACTGGTTCAAACCCGGCTTCCACCCCTGGGATCACGACAACCGCGAGTTTCTGGCAGAAATGGACGGCCTGATCGGCGATGTGGATGGCTACGACAAGGGCACAGCCGCATGACCGCCTGACGGATAACGTTCACTCAAGCACGCGACGAACCACAAAAAAAGCCCCGCAGTTGCGGGGCTTTTTGTGGTTCGTCATCGTGATGGGCATCACTACATGTGAATGCCGCACTCGGTTTTCTTGTTGCCTTTCCAGCGCCCTTCACGGCCTTCACCCTTGAAGGTGCAGTGGCTGCAGCCAATAGAGTCGAACCCTTGCTCCACCAGCGGGTGAAACGGCAAGTCGTGCTCCTTGATATAGGCGTCACGCTGTTCCTTGGTGACATCAATCATCGGGTTGAACTTGATCATGCCCCGACGCTCTTCGAACACTTCCAGGCCGGCACGGTGTTCGGTCTGCCACCCCATCAGGCTGGAAATCCACAGATCGTAGTCTTCCTTGGCTTCTTCCAGCGGGTTGACCTTGTTCACCTGGCAGCACAGGTCCGGATCGGTTTCCCACATACGGTTTTCCTGGGACACCTGATGATGATCCGGGTCCGGGGTCACATCGACTACCTGCAGACCGAATTTCTCGACCAGATAATCCCGGTACTTCAGGGTATCCGCAAAGTGGTAGCCCGTATCGATAAAATGCACCGGCTGCTCAGGGCGGATGGTCGAGATAATGTGCAGGAAATACGCAGAAGTCGCCGCAAAAGACGAGGTCACCATGATGCGATCCGGCGGAAAATCCTCGTAGACACGACGAATGCGCTCCGCAAAGCTCAGCGGGCGATAGACACGGTTCAGCTCCTCCAGCGTCTCTTTGGACAGGCCGGCGGTATTGTCACCAAAACGTGTAATCAGCTGTGCACTACCCATGATCTACAGCACCTCAAACGGGAATGTCGAGGTGCCATGATAGGAATTCGAGGAAGAATATAAAGGAATATATAGTGATACTTTTATAACGAAACGGGATATGGGCGACATGGCACGACGCCAGGTCGCTGCCATCGCCCCACCCCGTGGTACGCTATCAGAACGAGTAATTCACGCCCAAACCAATCAGCTCCTGCTTGCCAAAATCGTTGTCGACCAGGCGCAAATACTCGACATTCAGCGTGGAGTGCTGGCCCACGCCCAGGTCGAAGCCGCCCCCATAGGAGCTGCCGTCATCACGTTGGGTGGTGCCGTTGATATCATTCTCCACATACCCGTAGCCGCCAATCAGATACGGTTGAACCGGCCCTTCCAGAGGCGGGGTCAAGCGCGCATAGGCGCCGTAGAAAAAGTCGTTCTCCACATCAATATTGCGATAGGAATCATCGCTCAGCCCGGCCCCCAGGCGCAGTTCCGCACTGACCAGCTCGTGCAATACCATCCCGCCGCGCAACGTCAGCGCAGTGAGTTCCGCGTCGCTGACCGCACCACGGTCAATTTTCATCAGGTTGACCTGGGCACCCGCGTACATCTCTGCCTGCACCGCCACGGCGCCCACCAGCAAACCGACCGATACTGCGCCACGCGCAATGTTGCGGGCAGACAAAGGGAATGAACTCAGCATCCTGCTCTCCTCGTTATGATTGTTATAGATCGCTAGCCTCTGATTCGTAGCGTTCCTGTCCCTTATTGAAACGATTAACCGCCTGAATTGAAAGCGTTGTCTGAACTCAGGAACACGCTTGATCCACACCGCATACGCGAACTGCTTCACTGTGAATCACGATTTAACATTTCAAGCCGAACTTACACGCTGACGGCGGTCGGACTTTCCAGTGCCGCCGTATTTTGGCTTCGGCCACTTTTCGGTAACACCGTAATCCCCGGCAATTTCGGGGCGATTGACAAGGAGATATAGCATGAGCAAACGGATGATGGCGCTCGGCGCCCTGATGATTTCCGCGACTTTCACAGGCACGGCCACCGCGCAGCAAGCCGGTGCCCCCGCGTCACAAGCGCCACAGAGCCAGCAGCAACAGATGCAGCAACAGCAAATGCAGCAGCTGCCCAAGGCGTCTGAGTTCAGTGACAAACAGCTCGATGCGTTTGCCGATGCGCAGAAGGACATGTCCGGCATCCAGCAGAAATATTCCAAGGAACTGCAGGCCAAAAAAGACAAGCCTGAAGAAGCCATGAAAGTGCAGAAAGAAGCACAGGAAAAAATGGTGGAAGCCGTGAAGGACAGTGGCCTGGAATTGAGCACCTATAACCAGATTGCCCAACTGGCCCAGTACGATGCGGACTTCCGCACGCGCATTCAGGAAAAAATGTAATCCTGAGCGCAGCAAAACGCACAACGCCGGCATTCGCCGGCGTTGTTGTTTCTATAAGGTACTGATGCCTCAGGCGGACATCAGAAGTTGGTTACCACACCCAACCAGTAACGTCGGCCATCTTCCACATAGCCGTATTCTTCATAGAAGATTTCCTTGTCGGCCAGGTTATAAATGCCTGTGTTGAGTTTGGTCTGCGGTGTCAGCTGGAAACCAATCCCCGCATCCACCAGCGTATTGGATGGCGCAATGATGGCGCTGTTTGACGGCCCCGTGGTCGGCTGGCTTTCCTCACCGCGGTAACGCACTGTCGCCCAGGGTGAAACGGTATCTGTCGCTTGCCAGTCCACGTTCAGGCTGGCCAGATGTTCCGGCAGCTGATTCAGTGGCTCGCCTTTATATTCCCCGGATTTCTGTTCGGAATCGGTATAGGTATAGCTCAGGTTGATGGACACCACCCGCGCCAACGTGGTGGACAGCGCCGCTTCCACCCCCTGGGTTTCTGCTTCATCCACATTGACCCGATAAGTGGGATCGGAACCGAACTGGTTCGGACCGTCCGGGCAGATGCTGATGGGGCAGGTAATACGGGTAATCTTGTCCTTGAAGTCGTTATGGAACACGGTCACGTTGGCCATCAGCGACCGGCCAGCGTTGAAGTACAGGCCCAGCTCCTGGTTAACAGAGGTTTCCGGTTCCAGGTCCGGGTTACCGTAGATGTTCCCGCCACGGCTGACCTGCCCCCAATCCGGCGTAATTTCCCGCAACGAGGGAGACCGGAAGCCAGTGGAGACACCGCCCTTCAGTGTCCAACGCGGGCTGAAGCCCCACACACCATAAAGACGCGGGCTCACATTGGTGCCGTAATCCCTGTCATCATCCATCCGTGCGCCTGCGGTCACCGAAAAGGTATCGGTCAACATCCACTCGTCTTCTGCGAACAGGGCATACTTGGACGTGTCGACCTTGGTGCGGTCCGAGATCCGGTTGGTGGTCTTGTCCTGCAGTTCTTCTTCAATAAAATCCGCCCCCACCGTTACCATATGGTTGCCCATCGGCATCACCAGCGCCGTCTTGGCATTGGTGTTGGTAATGGTGATTTCACGGCCTTCATTTTCTGCTTCTTCGCGCTGGATGTAGGTATCCGAGGTGCCAATGGCCCAACGACCGGTGTGCGTCAGCGCGAAGGATTCACGGTTATGGTCACTGAAATTGTCGGTACAGCCACCACGACAACCGGTGGACGCAGCGCTACGCCCCATCAGCCCCTGGCGACTGTCCTGGGTACGGGTCGCCTCCACGGAAAAGTCGTGCTCATCCGAAGGGGTCAGGCTTAATTTGGCGGTCAGATTGCGCAGGTCTTTCTGTTCATAGCCATCCACAAACAGGTCTTCCTGGCGGTTATAAAAGCCGCCATACACCTGCAGGCCGAGCAGGTCTTCTTTCAACGGGCCACTCAGGCTGAAGTTCCCCTGCTGGCTGTCGCCGGAGCGCGAATCATCCTGGATGATGGCGTCCAGCTGCACAGAACCGCCCCACTCTTTCTCAACCTTGCGGGTAATGATATTGACCACACCGCCCATGGCATCGGAGCCATACAGGGTGGACATGGGGCCACGGACCACTTCGATACGCTCAATGCTCTGCAGCGGCGGCAGCCAGCTCTGCTCGAACCCGGCGCTGCCGTTGGGTCGGCTTTCCCGGGTGGACACCGGCTTGCCATCGACCATGATCAGGGTATACGAGGACGGCATGCCGCGAATCACGATATCGGTACCGCGATCACCGGAACCACCACCGGTGACAATCACGCCAGGGACATCACGCAAGGCGTCCGTGGTGTCCTGGTAGAAGCGCTCTTCGATCTGCTCCCGGTTGATCACACTGATCGACGCCGGCGCATCTTCCACCTGCTGAACATACCCCCCTGCCGTCACGGACACTTGCCCCAGCTCGTGCACCTCATCCTCTGCCCAGGCGGCGCCACTGGCAGCCGCCAGTGCCAACGCCAAAGTCCCCAAACGCATTCCCATGGTCTTTACTCCTCAAAGGTAAGCAACAACATCAAACCGGAGTGCAAACCGCCCCCTTTCACCGCGCGGCCTGACAGGCAAGCGGCGAAGAATCGATGCAGTTCCCCCGGAAAACAGGCCATACAGGGCCCAGGAAGCAGCAATGAATCCACTTCACGAAACGGAATGATATTGATTCTTATTTGTAACGAAAGGAGATTTACAATTTATACAAGTGGCGGGGCAGGCAACCGCAGATGCACGCACAGGCCCGGGGTGCCGTTGTGTGCCCACAGCTCACCGCCCAGCCGCTCTACCGCACGCCGGGCAATGCTCAACCCCAGCCCGAAGCCGCTACGGTCAGCCCGGGCGGCATCCAGACGCACAAAGGGCGCAAAGATTCGGTCGAGCTTGTCGTCCGGCACCCCCGGCCCCTGATCCACTACCTGCAGGTGCCAGGCTCCCTCTTCCCATTGCCCAAGCAATTGCACGGACCCCTGCTCCGGGGAATGGCGAATGGCATTGCGGACCAGGTTCTCAAACACCTGGGCCAACACATTCAGGTTGCCGTACACCAGAGCGTCGTCCGGCAGCGCACAGGGGAAACGGCACTTGTCCCAACCACTTTCGAACGCCGCATTTTCAACAATCATCTCCCACAGCGCCGGCAACGACAGGGATTCCAGGCCGGAGGTTCCGGTGTCGGTGTCCTGCCATCCCAGTGCCAGAGTGTCATCGACCAGAGTGCGCATGTGGTGCAGCTCCTGCTCCACCCGCTGACGCAATTCGTTTTCGCTCATCTGGCTTTCCAGCGCCACGGACAAACGGCTCAAGGGGGTGCGCAATTCATGGGACATGTCATTGAGCAGTTGCCGCTGGGTCTCCAGCATCCCGGACACCTGTTCCGCCATATGATTGAAACTGCGGGCCAGCTCCCCGAACTCATCCCCACGTGTTGCCAGCGGGCCGGTCACGCGTGCCTGGGTATCATCCTTGAAACCCAACACTTGCGCCTGCAGAGCTTTCAAGGGCACACGAGCACGCCAGAACAACAGCCCACCCAGCAGTAACGCAGACAACGTGGGCATTCCCACCAGCAGCAGATTTTCGACCCAGGGCCAGTAGGTGCCCGGGCGCAAACGGGGAGGTAACTGCATCAGCAGGCTGCCCTGTTCCGGCGCGACGGGAAACGGCACGCCCAGGTACGGCATCTTCTTGCCGTAGCGAAAACTCATGCGGCTATCCACGCCACGCTGAAAGCGCAACCCGGCCCGTTCCTGCTCGGTCAACGGGACACTGCTCAGCGACTGGTCTGTGGCACTGATAACAGCGATGTCACCCGCTTCACGCGCCCTCATGTCCGCCAGCCACTGATCTACTCCCGCCTGGCCGCCGGTCAGCCAGGCCTGCTCCGCCGCCGCGGCATAACCTTGCATAATGGCAATCGCCCGCTCGTTCAACAGCTGGGCATCATCGCGCAGGACACCGGTAATACGCGTGCCTGCCACCATGGTAGTCACTGCGACAATCACCAGAACCAGCGCCAGGCGCCAAAGAAGGGAATAACGTTTCAACATCACAGAGCGTCGGTGATCAGGGTATAGCCCTGCCCCCAGACTGTTCGCACCGCGGATTCCGGGGCGCCAACGTCACGCAATTTGCGGCGTACATGGCTGATGTGCAGATCCAGGCTACGGTCATGGCGACCACAGCCCCGGTGCAACACCGCCTGGTAGAGGAAAGGTTTGCTGAGCACCGCATCACGGTGCTCCAGCAACACCTGAAGCAACCGGAATTCGGTGTTGGTGAGGCCCAGGTCCGTGTGCCGGTAAAACGCCACCATGTCATGCTCGCGCAGCACCAGCTTGCCCACGGATTCCAGCCCTTCGTCTTCCGGACGGACACGTTCCAGCGCCACCCGCCGCAACACCGCATCCGCCCGAACCGCCAATTCCGCCATGCTGAACGGCTTCGGGAGATAATCATCCGCCCCATTGATCAGGCCCTGAATACGGGCCTGCTCATCCCCCAACGCAGACACCACGATCACTGGCACCGGGCTTTGCTGGCGTAGGGCATTGAGCAGCTCCAGCCCATTAAGCCCGGGCAACAGGATATCCAGCAGCACCAAATCGTAGTCACCGGAGGCTGCCGCCTCCAGCCCCGCCGGGCCCTCCGCGCACAGGGATACCAGATAGTGACGCTCGGAAAAGTAGTCACGCAGATGGCCGCTTAGTACCGCATCATCTTCGATGACCAGCAGGCGGGCAGGAATTTGGGCAATGGCATTCATTCACGAATGATAAGAATTATCATTAAGGCAGGCCAGCTTTTTATTGAATAGAATTCACTCAACCCCGCCTGTCATTACATTCTTTACGAAGATTGCTGTATTTAAACATAACCATTCTCATTAACATCTCCCCCTCTGCTGCGAACGACCGAACGCCACCGTGAATAAAAAACGCAAAGCCTTCTGGCTGAAACAACTCCATCAATGGCACTGGGTGACCTCTGCGATCTGCCTGATCAGCCTAGTGTTGTTCAGCCTGACCGGGATCACCCTCAACCACGCCAGCCAGATCAGTGCCGACCCGGTCATCCGCGAGCATCAGGGTGAGCTACCCGCCGAACTGTTATCCGCGCTCGCGGAGCAAAAGAACGGCCAGCTGCCCGCCGCCGTCCAGCAATGGCTGGCGCAGAAAATGGATTTGCAGCACACCGGCGGAGAGCCGGAATGGGCCGCCGACGAGATCTACCTGCCCATGCCTCGCCCCGGCGGCGATGCCTGGCTGGCCATTGATATGAATAACGGCACGGTACTCGCAGAAACCACAGACCGGGGCTGGATCGCCTTTTTCAATGACCTGCACAAAGGCCGCCACACCGGCACCGTGTGGATCTGGTTTATCGATATTTTTGCCGTGGCCAGCCTGCTTTTCGCGTTCACCGGCCTGGGCCTGATGATGCTTCACGCCAAACGGCGCCCGGCCACCTGGCCGGTCACCGTGGCCGGGCTGGTGCTGCCCTGGTTGTTGATCGTGTTTTTCATGCACTAAACACCGCCATTTAAGACAAGAAAGGACCTTCCCATGCGCTTGCGTTACCTCGCTCTGCTCCCCCTGCTAACCAGCCAGGCCCTCGCGGATACCTTTTCGGTGGACGTGGAAGTCCCGCGCAAGCGCGTGGCCGAATACCACGCCCCCTATGTGGCCTTCTGGGTGGAAAACGCCGACCGCAGCACCCTGGAACCACTGGGGCTGTGGTACGACGACCAGGAAAAATGGCTCAAGGATATCCGCCAGTGGTGGCGACGCACCGGTCGCAGCCAGTCCGCCCCCTATGACGGCCTCACCGGCGCCACCCGCTCACCGGGCACGCACACCGTGGATTTCAGCAAACTGGACGCCCTGCAATCCCTGCCCGCCGGTGAGTACACCCTGGTGGTAGAAGCCGCCCGGGAAGTGGGGGGCCGCGAAGTGGTGAAACTGCCCTTCCGATGGCCAGCCGAAAAAACACTGCAGCAACAACAGGTTAAAGGCACCGACGAACTGGGCACCGTGACCCTGACCGTCTCTCAATAACACCGACTACTCAAGGAGCACCACCATGATCCGAGTCCGTTTCCATCAAGCCGCACTGGCCGCCCTGGTGCTGGCCACCGCCCTGCCCGCCCAGGCCCACAAACTGTGGCTACTGCCCAGCCATACCACCGTGTCCGAACCCCAGTGGATTACCGTGGACGCCAGCATTTCCAATGAGATCTTCGGTTTCGAGCGGGCCTACCCCGTCGACGGTCTGCAAGTCACCGGCCCCGACGGCAAGCCCGCCACCGTGGACAACGCCACCAGGATGCACACCCGCAGCGTGTTTGACGTACAGCTGGAACAGGAAGGCAGCTACCGGATCAGCGTGGCCCAGCCCGGCTATTTCGTGTCCTATAAAGTGGATGGCGAACGCCAGCGCAGCCGGGGCAAAGACGCGGACAAGCTGCTGGCAGAGCTGCCCAAAGACGCCACTGACGTCAAACTGCTGGAAGTGCTCAACCGTCTGGAAACCTATGCCACCCTGGGCGCGCCCAACAAAACCGGCCTGAAACCCACCGGCAAAGGCCTGGAGCTGGAACTGCTGACCCACCCCAATGACCTCTACGCTGGCGAAACCGCCCAGTGGAAACTGCTGCTGGACGGCAAAGCGGCTGCCGGCATCAAGGTGGAACTGGTTCCCGGCGGCACCCGCTACCGTGACAGTCAGGAAAACTGGTCCGTCACCAGCGATGACAAGGGCATCGTCAACATCCAGTGGCCCGCCGCTGGCCGTTACTTCCTGGAAGCAGGCACCGGCAACAAGAACGCCAGCAACCCCAAAGCCGCCGAGCGCTACCTGCAGTATCTGGGCACCGTTGAAGTGCTGCCCATGTAAGCGAGCTCTAACGTGGCCCCGCCCAACCGGGCGAGGCCACCCCAAAGCCGCCAATTTCGTACCGTTCAGCCCTTAGCCCTGCCCATATTCCCGCGCTTGCACCCTCTGAGCCAGCCGGGCTGCCCGCTTTCATCTCACCTTGGTGATTGGCGAAAAAACGTGCAATTTGCGCATTAGCTGCGTATACTCCGCGCCCTCGCCGACCCTCGCTCGGCCCCTCCCCCTAATCCATAGGTACTACATGTCAGATTCCCGTTCCGGGTTCGCCTCTTTAGGCCTGCCCGAGGTTCTGCTCACTGCGATCGCCCGTCAGGGCTTCGAGCAGCCTTCGCCGATTCAGGCGCAAGCCATCCCGCTGTTGCTGGATGGACACGATCTTCTGGGCCAAGCACAAACCGGCACAGGTAAAACGGCTGCGTTTGCATTGCCCCTTTTGGCCCGTCTGGATCCGGCCCTGCGTGAACCGCAGATGCTGATCCTGGCCCCTACCCGCGAGCTGGCTATCCAGGTCGCCACTGCGTGTGAAGAATTTGCCAAAGACATCAAAGGTCTGCAGGTTCTGCCCATTTACGGCGGCGGTGAATACCGCACCCAGCTGAAAGGCCTGCGCGGCGGCGCCCAGGTTATTGTCGGCACCCCCGGCCGCGTCATGGATCACATGGAACGCGGCTCCATGAAACTGAACAACCTGAAAGCCCTGGTGCTGGATGAAGCCGATGAAATGCTCCGCATGGGCTTCATCGACGATGTGAAATGGGTACTCGAACGTACTCCCGATGACTGTCAGCTGGCGCTGTTCTCCGCCACCATGCCGCCGGTCATTCGCAAGGTTGCCGACCAACACCTCAAGCAACCCAAACTGGTTCGCATCGACAATGGCGGCGCCACCACCGGCACCACCATCCGCCAGCGTTACTGGCCGGTGGCCGGGCTGAACAAGCTGGACGCCGTGTGCCGGATTCTGGAAGCCGAAGAACACGATGCCGTGCTGGTTTTCGTGCGCACCAAGCAGGCCACTCTGGAACTGGCTGAGCAGCTGAACCGTCGCGGCCTGCGTGCCGAAGCCCTGAACGGCGATATTCCCCAGCAGCAACGGGAAAAAACCGTACAGCGCCTGAAAGACAAGCGTTTTGACCTCCTGATCGCCACCGACGTGGTCGCTCGCGGTCTGGACGTGCCGCGGATCACCCACGTGGTGAACTACGACATGCCCGGCGACCCGGAAGCCTACGTGCACCGCATTGGCCGTACCGGCCGTGCCGGCCGCCAGGGTGACGCCATCCTGTTTGTGGCCCGTCGCGAGCAACACGTGCTGCGTCAGATCGAGCGCATTACCCGTCAGAGCATCGAAAAGATGGCGCTGCCGTCCGTGGATGACCTGAATGCCAAGCGCATTGCCCGCTTCCAGGAACAGCTGGCTGGCTTCACCTCTGGAGCCAACGTTGACGAAGCCCGTGCGCTGGTCAACCAGCTGCGTGACGCCATGGACATCAGCGACAACGACATGGCTGCCGCCCTGGCCACCATGATGTTCAAGCGTGAGCCGCTGATCCTGAAAGAACCGAAAATGGTGAAAGAGCCGCGCCGTCGCGAGTCCGCCCATGTGGGTGGCCGCCGTGAAGAGCGCAACCCGCGTAACCGGAACGACAAGGGTCGCAGCGACAAGACCATGCGCCGCTACCGGATCAAAGTTGGCCACGACCACGGCGTGAAACCGGGCAACATCGTTGGCGCCATTGCCAACGAAGCCAAACTGCCCAGCCGCCTGATCGGTCCGATCAAGATCCACCAGGACCACAGCACCGTGGAACTGCCAGAAGATCTGTCACCAAAGCAGCTGCACGTGATCCGCACCGCGCGGGTCTGCCAGCAGGCTCTGGATCTGGAAATGGTGTAAGAAGAGACGCAGCACGCTTCACGCAACACGCTGCAACACGAAAGTCGTTAATTCGTGATTGAGAGGCCCAGCTCCGCGCCGGGTTCTATACAAAAAAACCGCGCCCGAAAGGGTGCGGTTTTTTTGTGGCTTCTAGCGTCCGGCGTCCAATTTCAGGATCCGGAAATTCTGAAGCCGACCTTCAACGTCACCTGATAATGCCCCACCTTGCCATTCTCGATATGGCCGCGGGTTTCGGTTACCTCGAACCAGTCCATCAACTCCAGGCTTTCACTGGCCGTGACCAGCGCATTCTCGATGGCGTCTTCAATGGTGGTGCGAGACGACCCGACTAATTCAACCTTCTTGTAGACATGATGGTCAGACATGACTGCTCTCCTTTTCGGTACATGTTCCATGTGTCTGAGCGGCAAAACATCCCTCACCGGAAACGCTCTGCCCTCATCCTTCTTCTTTCATCTGTGACACCGAAGCCGGCAGATTACAAGGGGGCGTTTTTGCCCAGTCGGTCAAAGAATCGCCATTGGTTATAGAACCGGGGCATTGAAAGCCGCCACCATTTCCCTCATAACAAGAGGTGAAGCACTTGGTCATCGTCCAACCGTTTATTCCAACCCCCACAGGAGGACGCGCGATGGATATGCATAAAATGACACCCTGGAACTGGCTTCGTCAGGAGGGCAACCGCGAGCGGCCTCTCCCGCAACGACAACCCGGCCACCCCTTGTTGCGCTGGGAACGTGAGTTCGACAACTGGTTCGAACAGATGCTTGGCGACATGGCCTGGACGACCCCGGCGCCACACGCCCAACCCAACGCCCCCTTGCGCCCTAACCTGGATATTCTGGAGCGCGACGACCACTACCTGATTACCGCGGAATTACCCGGCGTGGAGAAATCCGATCTGGATGTGACGCTGAACAACAACATGTTGCTAATCAGCGGCAGCAAAACCCCCATCCAGGAAAATGACCGCGACGGCTACCATTATAGTGAGCGCCGTTTCGGGCCCTTCCAGCGCATGCTGACATTGCCGGCCGATGCGGATGCCGAACAAATGAATGCCGTCTTCCACAACGGGGTACTGTCACTCAGCATCCCTCGCCACGAGCACCATCACCAGGGCAGCCGACGTATCGAGATTCATTGATTGAGGAGACGCAACAGGCTGCACGCTTCAAGCAACAACGCGAAGAACCGGTGTGTCTCTATTGACGTCACGGCCCGCGCTCCATACCTGCTCGCGGGGCCGTGACCGGAGTAATCCGTCAACCATGTTGAAGGTCGCCCGGCCCGCACCGGAACCATACTCAGCCCATGGATTCAGCCTCATTGCCGGGGTTTCACGGCATCATCACCAAACAACACGGGTAATCAGGAACTCTACTGGCCAGCCACGGAGAACCCGGCGATGCGTCTGCGCTTACTCACCCCCAGAAGCGGGGGCAACAAAGCCGTCAACACGCGGCAACGTCATTACCTTCTTGCCGGCGCTGTCTGCGCCATGGCGCTGGGCTTTACGGCGCCCCTCCATGCGGAGAACAGCGCCGTTCTGCGTTTTGATACGCCACTGGCGATTACCGACAATGCCGACTTTGATCGGGATAACCCGCTGGAACCGGACAGCAGCAGTTTTATCCTGCTGGACGCCAGCAGCCTGAGCAGTGATAGCGGTGAACGATGGGCACTGGTTGCCTTGCAAAACGATGCCGGCGGCCAACGCATTCTGCGTGACGACTATCTGGTGGCGGAATTCGCCAACGGCGACCGCCGCCACGCCAGCAACCTGGAAGGCTCGTTCGCCGCCGGGGAGCAACAGCGCAAGATGGCTTTTTTCGGTTACCACCGCTTTCCCATCCTGCGCGTCTTTACACAACAGTAGGTCGGTTTAGGCTCAGCCGTAAACCGACAGAGGTGTCGACTTACGGCCTTCGGCCTCTCTGTGCCCTTGGGTAAAGTCGACCGACAAGATTTATAGCGAAGAGCCGGACGCCAAAGGCCTGATGCCCGACAAACCAAAACTAGCCACCACGGCTCGGCTGTCTAACCAACACGTTTTCAGGAAGTCGCCGCCGCTTTTATCCTTAGATTTTAAGCGTCAACCGTCAGGCTTTTGGCGTCATGCGTCATGCGTCATTTATCAGCCGCTCTATGCTATTTCTCCGCAATCAGCAAACTATCCAGCGGCTGGCGGTCCGGGCGGAACTGATTAATGGTTTCCTGTGCTTCATAGCCCAGCGAAAGACCGCACAATAACTTGTACTGACCGGGCAACTGAAAATGCTTTTCCAGCGGCGATCGCCATAACGCCAGCGCCCCCTGGGCACAGGTTCCCAACCCTTCGTCCGTGGCGGCCAGCATCAGGCTCTGTAAAAAAATCCCCGCATCCAGTGCGCTGTAGACCCCCAGGCCTTCGTGCACAAACACAAAAAGCGCCACTGGCGCATCAAAGAAACGGAAATTCGCCGCCATCTGCTCGTGGCGGGCCTGCTTGTCTTCCCGCCCAATGCCCAGCAACTGGTACAAGCCGTGACCGGTGGCGACCCGGCGCGGCTGCAGGTCATCCGGGTATTTCACCACCGGGCGATAATCGCCATCCGGCATCCCTTTTTTCGTCACCAGCGCCTTGAGCTTTTTCACCATGGGCGCCCGCTGAAGCGCCATCAGTTGATCAAACCGCTCCGGCAATTCGCGGCGCAGACTTTCCAGCACCTCACCGCGGGCCACCGCGATCTGGTAGGGCTGGGTGTTGGACCAGCTGGGCGCCCCGCTGGCCCTTGCCAGTAACTCGTTCAGCAACGCATCGCTCACCGGTTGGTCGGTAAATGCCCGCACACTGTGGCGCTGGGCCATCACATCCTGAAATTCCATACTCTCAACCTGTTGTGAGTTTTAGCGTTTACTGTGCCAGAGACTTACAATGCGCAGCCATGACCAAGACCACCGATAACCTGCAACGTCGCGCCAACTTTTCCCGCTGTCGCCAGTATCGCTATGCCCTGTGGCGCCAGTGGGGTGACGGTGATGACTTCATGCTGCTGATTGGCCTCAATCCCTCCACCGCAGACCACCGCCAGGACGACCCCACCATCCGTCGCTGCATGGGTTTTGCCCGTGACTGGGGCTACTCCGGCCTGTGTGTGGCCAATCTGTTCGCCTACCGGGCCACCTACCCGCAGGACTTGTTCGCCACTGCTGACCCGGTGGGCCCGAAGAATGACCAGTGGCTGCGCCGCCTGGCGCGACAGGCAGACCTGGTCGTGGCCGCCTGGGGCAATCACGGTCGCTTCAATGACCGTGCCTTGCAGGTGGCACCACAACTGCCCGCCATGCACTGCATTCGCCTGAACAGCTCCGGGGAACCGGCGCATCCACTGTATCTCCCCAAGCATCTCACTGCCCAACCCTGGGATGGCTACGCCGCCTTGTCCTGACCTTCACCTTGAACGAGCAATAATAGGCACAAAACACCCGTCGGGATTAACATTGTGAGCACACGTCTGGAAAAGAACATCCGTCGTGCCAAAGGGCTGTCCTACGCTGGGCTCATCCCCTTTTATGGCTTGGCGGGCCTGTCCTGGGTTGCCGAGACGGGCAACTGGGCCCTGCATGCCCTCGCCACCTACGCCGCCATTGTCATTACTTTCCTGGGAGCCATTCACTGGGGCCGCGCCCTGGACAAGATGGCCGACAGCAATCAATACCCCACCCTGTTGTTTGGTTTGATGCCTGCCCTGCTGGGCTGGTTTGCCCTGCTGCTGCCCCTGGAGCTGGCACTGCCCATGCTCGCCGCCGGGCTCATGTATGTATGGGGCACCGAACAAATGGTGTTCAACGACACCCTGCCCACCTGGTACCGACACCTGCGCCACCAGCTCACCGCCGCGGCCGTCATCGCCGTATTGATCGGCTGGGCCGCCACCATGTTCTGGATGCTGTGAGCGGCCCTCTGCCTGACAGCACAACGACTTTCCCTTTTTTTACAAAGCAGCATGCGTTCAAGGCGGCGTAACCGTGGCCCGGCCAGTCTGCCCCCGCTACACTGTGCGCTCGTCACAGGGAGATTCGGGCATATGAAACAGCACTGGCTTCAGCGCATTACATTGACACTTGGATTGATGTTGTTCTCGTTTTCGGCCCAGGCCGCCCCCGCTCTCAGCCCCGTTGCTTCCAGCCAATCGCCCAATTATCACGACGATATCCGGCCCATTTTTGAGAACAAATGCCTGGCCTGTCACGGCTGCTACGATGCCCCCTGCCAACTGAAACTGGAAGCTGTGGAAGGCCTTGATCGCGGTGCCAGCAAACAAAAGGTCTACAACGGTGGGCGCAAAAACACCGTCGACCCCACCCGGCTTTTCCAGGATGCCCAGACCACCGCACAATGGCGTGACAAGGGTTTCTATTCCGTCATCGACAGCACCTCAGGCATGCAGGCATCCCTGTTGTACCAAATGCTCGAACTGGGCAAGCAGCACACCTTCAATCCCAATGAAAAGCTGCCCGACGATATCGCCCTGGGGCTGAGCCGGCAGAACGAATGCCCCGCCCCGGATGAATTCGACGACTACGCTGACGACCACCCCTTGGAAGGTATGCCACTGGCCGTGGCCGGCTTGACCGACAGCGAATTTGCCACCATCAGCCGCTGGCTGGAGCACGGTGCCAGCTTCAAACCGGAAGTGATCACCCCCACCGCCGAAGAGCAACAGCTGATCGACGACTGGGAGGCCTTCCTTAACCAGAGCGATCCAAAACACCAGCTGGTGGCTCGCTGGTTATACGAGCACTTGTTCCTGGCTCACCTGTATCTGGACAAGGGAGAAGACAGCAAACCGGCCCACTTCTTCCAGCTTCACCGCTCCAGCACGCCCCCTGGGGAGCCGATCAAACGGGTTGCCACCGATCGCCCCAATCAAATGCCTCCAGAGAATTTCTGGTACCGCATAGCCCCGGTCCGCGGCACGCTGGTGCACAAAACCCATATCACCCTGGGCCTGACCCAGGACAAACTGGCGCGGACCCGAAAACAGTTTTTCGGCACCGACTGGGAAGTAAAAGAGCTGCCCGGTTATGGTTATGAACAACGCGCCAATCCCTTCGTCACTTTTTCCGACATTCCTGCCCGTGCCCGCTATCAGTTTATGCTGGATGAAGCCGAGTATTTTGTGCGCACCTTTATTCGTGGCCCGGTTTGCCGCGGCCAGGTGGCCACCGATGTGATCCGCGACCATTTCTGGGCCGTGTTTCAGGAGCCGGATCAGGATCTCTACATCACCGATGAAGATTACCGTGCCCAGGTCAGCGACTTGCTCGGCTTGCCCGGCCAGGATGACGACCTGCTGTCCCTCGGTTCGGAATGGCTGAAATACAGCGGCAAACGCAACGACTATCTGAAAGCCCGCAAACAGGCTTACGAAACCGATGAACCACAGGGTCCGGGCTGGGATTCCGTGTGGAATGGTGATGGCGATAATCGCAATGCCCTGCTGACCATCTTCCGTCACCACGATAACGCCTCGGTGCGTAAAGGGCTGATTGGTGACCTGCCGCTGACCACCTGGGTCATGGACTATCCACTGTTCGAGCGCAGTTATTACAACCTTGTGGTCAATTTCAATGTGTTCGGATCGGTCTCCCATCAGGCGCAGACCCGTCTCTACTTTGATCTTATCCGCAACGGCGCAGAACAAAACACGCTTCGTTACCTCCCGGCAGAGCTGCGCCAAACCGTGCTGGCCAACTGGTATCAAAACACCGGCCAACTGCGTCTGGCGATCAGCTATGAGTCAGTGGATACCGATCTACCCACCAATATTCCGTTCGACACCAGCACGCCCATGAACGAATTTAACAACACGCTGCTGACGCGTTTTGCTGAACTCAACGCCCGTCCAGATCCGATCAACCGCTGTGACGGCGAGGATTGTCAGCGTGCTGATGTATCCGCCTGGAAACAGCATGCCGACCACACGCTCAGTGCCATTTCTTCACGCCGTGCCGCCAACCTGCCTGCGGTGAACTTTATGCCGGAAGTCAGCATGGTGCATGTACAGGGCAGCCAGGGAGAGCAGGAAATCTACTCCCTGTTCCGCAACCGTGCCCATAGCAACGTGGCGTTCATGATGGGCGAGTCCCTGCGCTACCAACCGCCACTGGATACACTGACCCTGTACCCCGGCGTCATGGCGAGCTATCCCAATTTCATGTTCCTGGTACAGGATGATCAGCTGCAGGCGTTCGTCTCCCAAATGAACGCAGTGAAAACTGAAGAGGACTTCACCAAACTGGTCGACGCCTACGGTATCCGCCGTACTCATCCGGAATTCTGGCAGTATTTCCACGCGCTGGATGAGTATCTGGAAGAGCACGAGCCAACCCAGGCTGGCATTCTCGATATGAACCGGTACGAAAACCTTTAAAAGATTAGCAGCGGGTAACACACTGCAACTCGGGAGGGATGGGTGCCATGGCGCAGCCACCCTGCCCGCGAGGTTTGGTTGAAAGTTCAACGTGGAAAGTTGAACGGAACATCAAGAAGCTCCCCCCGCCCTTTTCCCGAAGGAACGTCGCTGGTAGCGCGATAAACCTCCCATACGCTCTAAGTCCGCCAATGACTAGGTCTGTGGCGCCAGGCCGGTTGCTACTATGCCCGACCTGTCAGTCACACTGGTCAATGTGACCGTCGCTCACCTCTCCATAATCGAATGCAATCCATAGACATAACAATGAGGTTCCATCATGGCGAAAGATGCAGTGGGTTATGCGCTGACCGCGCTTAACCGCCTGGCCAGCTCGGAGGTGCTCGACAAGATGGGCATGCGTAAAAGCGTTGAGCGGCTTGCCTACAGCCTGACCAAAGGCGGCTTCCAGGTACTGACCACCACCGCCCGTGCATTCAAGTCCGGTAACTCAGGCAACAAACCCGAGCGCCTTACCGCCCCGGGCCATACCCGTGACCTGTTCGATCTTGGTGTCACCGACGAACAACAGATGATCCGCGACAGCGTGCAGGGCTTTGCCACCAACGTACTGCGCGAACAGGCTGAGCACGCAGACGCCGCACAACAGACCAGCGAAGACGTGATTGTCCAGGCACTGGAACTGGGCCTGAATTTCTTCGCGGTACCGGAATCCCTGGGCGGCGCCGCCACCGAAAAGTCCACCGTCACCAGCATGCTGCTGGCAGAAGATCTGGCCCGTGGCGACATGGGCCAGGCCGTCGCGATTCTCGCCCCCATGGGCGTGGCCAATGCCCTGACCCAGTGGGGCACCGCTCAGCAGCAAGACAAATACCTGAGCGCTTTCGCCGAAGAGAATCCACCCAAAGCCGCCATTGCGGTATGCGAACCGCGCCCGTTGTTCGACCCCATGGTGCTGGCCACCACTGCCCGCAAGGACGGTAACGACTACGTTCTCAACGGAGAAAAATCCCTGGTGCCGCTGGCGGCCGAAGCGGAAATTTTCCTGGTTGCCGCGCAAACCGATAACGGCCCGGCGGTGTTTATCGTGGAAGGCGGCACGGACGGACTCACCGCCGGAGAGGATCCCGCCATGGGCATCCGCGCCAGCGGTCAGCGCCCGTTGAAACTGGATAACGTACGCATCCCGGCGGACAACCGCCTGGGTAATGGCGATTTTGATTATCGCGCTTTCGTGGACCTGGGCACCCTCGCCTGGTGCGCCATGGCCATTGGCACCAGCCAGGCTGTGCTCGACTACGTTGGCCCCTACTGCAACGAGCGCACCGCTTTTGGTGAACCCATCAGCCATCGCCAGTCCGTGGCCTTCATGATTGCCGATATCGCCATCGAGCTCGATGCCATGCGTATGCTCACCTACCGCGCCGCCAGCCGTGCCGAACAGGGCAAAAGCTTCCAGCGCGAAGCTCACCTGGCCCGCACGCTGGTGAAGGATAAAGCCATGAAAATCGGCACCGACGGCGTGCAGCTGCTCGGCGGCCATGGCTTTACCAAAGAGTACCCGGTGGAACGCTGGTATCGGGATCTGCGTGCTGTGGGGGTCGCCTTCGGCGGCCTGCACCTGTAAGGAGGGAGACAACCATGAATATCGAGATTCCAAAGAAGTTCAAACCCCTGATCAACAACGCCTATCAGGTAGCCCAAAGCACCCTCCGCCCGCTGTCGCGCAAATACGATCGCGGTGAGCACGAATACCCGAAAGAGCTGGATATGCTCGCCTCAGTGCTGGATGGCTTCAACGAAGGCGATCCGGCTAACTCCGCCGGCGCCGCCACCACCGGCAGCGGCAAGGTGCAGAACGACGGCAGCGTCAAAAATGGTGCCAACATGGGCGTCTGCCTGGGTGCCATGGAAATGTGTTACGGCGATACCGGCTTCCTGCTCGCCATGCCCCGCCAGGGCCTGGGTAACGCAGCCATTGCTGCCGTGGCCAACGACGAACAGCTGGAACGCTTCAAGGGCAAGTGGGCCGCCATGGCCATTACCGAACCCGGCTGTGGCTCCGACTCCGCTGCCATTCGCACCACCGCCAAAGAAGACGGCGATCACTACATTCTCAATGGCGAGAAGATCTTCGTCACTTCCGGCGAACGAGCCGACTGCGTGGTGGTCTGGGCCAGCCTGGATCCGAAACTGGGTCGCGCGGCCATCAAGTCGTTCGTGGTGGACTGGGGCACTCCCGGCATGGAACTGGCCCGGCTGGAGAAGAAGCTGGGCATCCGCGCCTCCGACACCGCCGCCATCAACTTCGTGGACTGCCGGGTACCGGCAGAAAACCTGCTGGGCAGCCCGGAAATCGACACCAAAAAAGGCTTCGCCGGGGTCATGGAGACCTTCGACAACACCCGCCCGCTGGTGGCCGCCATGGCCATCGGTTGCGCCAAGGCGTCCCTGGAGCGCATCAAGGAGTTGCTCAAAGACAGCATCTCCTATGACTACGGCAAACCCGTGGACAACTGCTCTGCGGTGGAAGCCGAAATCTACAAGATGGAAGCTGACTGGGAAGCCGCCTACTGGCTGGCAGTGAAAGCCGCCTGGATGGCCGACAACAAGAAAGCCAACACCCTGGAAGCCTCCATCTCCAAGGCCAAGGCCGGCCGGGTCGGTAATTACATCACCCTGCGTTGTGTGGAACTGGCCGGCAGCCTGGGCTACACCGAAGACGAGTTACTGGAAAAATGGGCCCGTGATTCGAAGATTCTGGATATCTTCGAAGGCACCCAGCAGATTCAGCAACTGGTTATCGCTCGACGTGTGCTTGGACTGAGCTCCAAAGAGTTGAAGTAACGTTCCAGACGTTTTGCCGACAAATGAATGAAGCCGTTTCTGACTGATCAGAAGCGGCTTTTTTCATCGCTGATCGCGCACAACGGCCGCCCCATACCGAATAACGCCGTTCAAGCAAATTCGCCCTACACCGCCTCAGCACCTCAGCCTTATTCCCTACTGCACAAAGAGACATAACGATGATGTTGCCCTGCCATCATGTGTGCCAGTATCGAAGGCAGATGGAACGCAATAAAAACACAACACCGGGTTACAGCTTTACCGCGATTAGACAACAGGTTCACCCGCGGCGGGGCAGTAAAGTGAAAGGTAGAAGGTGGAGTGGGACAATAAAAAGGAAGGGAGCCACATGTCTGCATTCAAATACACCATGATGGGGGCCGGTCTGGCTGGATTCATGATGTTGGGCAACGCTGCCCATGCCAACCAGCAAGCCACGGTGATTATCAGCCAGAGCTGCGACTACATGCTGCTGAACTCCAGCAAGGGCATGGTGCTGGTCAAACAGCTGGATGGCATCACGCCCCAGGAAGGGGATACCCTGCTCGGCGAATTCACCGCCGGGGATTTCAGCAACCTGCAAAACAATCGCAACAAGGATTCCATGCAGGTCTGGGTTGATACCGTGGACCCGCATAGCAGCAAGGCACTAAGCCAGTACGGGCGTTATTGCACTTGATAAGAGGCGCGACACGCTTCAAGCTGCAACGCGGGCTGGGTACGGTGACACACGATAACCGCCATGCCCGCGGGGTTCAGTTCAAAGTGAAACGTTGAAAAGGAAAACTCTGGGGACTTTTCTCACGTCCTTATCCAGGCTCGTAGCTCCCTCTCATCTCATCACAAAGCCCGCGAACAACACGGCGAAGCCACCGACTTCCGCCGCGATTAGCGCGAGCATAAATACCGTCATGGCCGCCTGCGGTACCGTGGCCGTGCCCATGCTATGTGGCTTTTGCAGTTGGTTGCGGGTGTCTTTAAGCATGCCGTGCAGAATATAACTGCCGATGGCCAGAGCGAAGAAAATCAGACAGGCCAGCACCGCCAGGGTGTTCACCCAGTCTTCCCAAACGCTGAGCAAGGCAAAGCGCTCCAGCACCAGGCATGCAAAGGCATACATCAAGCTGGCACGGTGGGCGATGTCCACATAGTAATGCGCCCGGGCTTTCTCACTATTGGCCACCTGCACATACTTCCAGGCGCCGGTCAGCAAGCCGACGAGAAAAAAGATGCCACAACCCCAAAGCGCCCATTGATCCGCTGTCATTCCCTGCCCCTGTATTCGTTACATTTCAAAAAAATGAGCCAATCGTTCCTGCATCATTGGCTCCGCATGGCAGAACCGGCGGCGCCCTTCACGCTCCACACGAATCAGCCCGGCCTCCGACAGCTCCCGAACATGGTGAGACACCGTCGGTGCGCCAATATTGAGCCGCTGCATAAAATCCCCAAACGCACAGCCGGCAGGTACCTTGGCCAGATCCGCCTGACCATGCTGGCGACAGTGATCCACAATCACCTGGTATATGCGCAACCGATTAGGGTTGGACAGCGCACGAAAGGCTGCAGCAAGCTGCTCCGCCGTCACAGTGTCTTTCTGTGCCAAAACCGGCACCTCCCGGGAAAATAGTTTGACGGTCATAAAACTAACTTATAGTTTGATCCTCATCAAACTATATCGTTGCGACATCCCTTGTCGCCACTGTTCGTCGCCATCGGAGGAGACACTGTGAACCACGCTGATATTCTCGGCCAGACCCTGGCATTGCCCTGCGGAGTCACCCTGCCCAACCGTTTCGGCAAATCGGCCATGAGCGAAGCACTCGGCACCATCGATAACCATGTAACCCCGAAACTGGAACGCCTGTACGGTCGCTGGGCCCAGGGTGGCACCGGCCTGGTGATTACCGGGAATATCATGATCGACCGACGCCACACCGGCGAGCCGAACAACGTGGTAGTGGACGATGAGCGTGACATGCCATTGCTGAAACGCTGGGCGGAGGCTGGCAAGTCCCGCGGCGGGGCGATCTGGGTACAGCTCAATCATCCCGGCAAACAGATTCCCCGCATGCTGGCCAGCGGTGACACGCTTGCCCCTTCAGCCGTGCCCTTTGGCAAGGAGCTGAAAAGCGCGTTCAAGACACCCCGAGCGCTGAGCGAAGAGGAAATTCAGGAGATCATCCAGCGGTTCGCCACCAGCGCCCGCATCTGTCAAAAAGCCGGTTTCAGCGGTGTGCAAATTCATGGCGCCCACGGCTATCTGGTTAGCCAGTTTCTCTCCGGACATCACAACCGCCGCACCGATCAATGGGGGGGCTCACTGGCAAACCGCATGCGTTTCCCGCTGGAAATTTACCGGGCTATCCGTCAGGCCGTTGGCGATGATTACCCTGTCAGCATCAAACTCAATTCCGCCGATTTCCAACGGGGCGGTTTTAGCGAAGAAGAATCCATGACCGTGGCCGAAACACTGGCCAGCGAGGGTCTCGATCTGCTGGAAATTTCCGGTGGTAACTACGAGAACCCGGCCATGGCCGGTGCCAAGGGCGTACGGGAAAGTACCGCCAACCGGGAAGCCTACTTCCTGGATTACGCCAACGAAATCCGCAAGCGGGTTTCCATTCCGCTGATGGTTACCGGCGGCTTCCGCTCGGCCAAAGCCATGGCGCAAGCCGTGGACAGCGGTGCCACCGATATCATCGGCATCGCCCGCCCCCTGGCCGTGGAACCGGATCTTCCCAACGCCATCCTGGCGGGTCAGAGTGGCGTTGTCAGCCGCGTTACCCCGCGCAAAACCGGTATCAAGACCATCGATAACATGGCCATGATGGAAGTGTCCTGGTTCTCCCGCCAGCTGCATCGCATGGGCACAGGCAAAGACCCAAAGCCGGACGAGAGCGTACTACTCGCCCTGTTCAAGGTTATCGCAACCATGGGCGTCGGCAGCTTCAAGACCCGCCGTCTGCGGGCAAATAACTGACAGCTTCGAGCTTCGAGCTTCGAGCTTCGAGCTTCGAGCTTCGCATAAATGGTGACGGCCTCTGCAGTCACCGAAACAAAAAAGCCCCGACGTGAGCCGGGGCTTTTTTGTTTTTCTCGTTGCTAGCCGCTAGAAGCTAGCACCTGCTTTACAACTTCGCCGCCACTTCCGCGCCTTGCTTGATCGCGCGTTTGGCATCCAGCTCGGCCGCCAGATCCGCGCCACCAATCAGGTGGAAGTTCTTGCCGTCTTCCTTGTACAGCTCACGCAGGGATTCCTGCCCGGCACAAAGAATCACGTTATCCACGTCAAGCACCCGGCTTTCTTCACCAATCTTGATATGCAGGCCCGCATCATCAATTTTTTCGTAGCTGCAGTTTTTCAGCATTTCCACGTTGCGGGACTTGAGCGTGGCGCGGTGTACCCAGCCAGAGGTTTTGCCCAGATCCTTACCCAGCGGCGTCGGCTTGCGCTGCAGCAACGTGATCTGGCGAGCCGGTTTTTCCGGTGCCGCTTTCACCAGGCCACCGGGGGTGTCACCCGCCATATCCACGCCCCACTCTTTCATCCACTCCGGTAATGGCTGTTCGCCTTCGCGGGGATGTTCGGCCAGAAACTCGGACACATCAAAGCCAATACCACCGGCACCAATGACCGCCACTTTCTCGCCCACCTGGGCGTTGCCACGCAGCACGTCCACGTAAGACAACACCTTGGGGTGGTCCACACCGGGAATCCCCGGGGTGCGCGGGAGCACGCCGGTGGCGATAACAATTTCGTCAAAGCCCGCGGCTTCCAGATCAGCAATTTCCACCCGCGTGTTCAGCTTCATGGTGACACCGGTGCTTTCCAGTTTTTTGCTGAAATAACGGATGGTGTTATGGAACTCTTCCTTACCCGGCACCACTTTGGCCATATTGAACTGACCACCAATTTCCCCCGCCTGATCAAACAGGGTCACCGCATGGCCTCGCTCTGCCGCCACCGTGGCACAGGACAAGCCCGCCGGGCCGGCACCAACGACAGCAACTTTTTTCGGCTTGGCGGTCTTCAGGTACAATAGTTCGGTTTCGTGGCAGGCACGGGGATTGACCAGACAGGACGCCCGCTTGAGCTGGAAGGTATGGTCCAGGCACGCCTGGTTACAAGCGATACAGGTATTGATCTCATCCGCCTTGCCCTGCTCGGTTTTCTTGACGAAATCCGGGTCCGCCAGCAACGGGCGCGCCATGGAGACCGCGTCCGCCTGGCCAGCGACCAGAATGGCTTCTGCCACGTCCGGGTCGTTAATACGGTTGGAGGCCACCACCGGAATGGAGACCACGTCTTTTACCTGGCGGGTCGCTTCCACAAAAGCCGCTCGGGGCACAGACGTAACGATGGTGGGCACGCGTGCTTCGTGCCAGCCGATACCGGAATTGAGCAGGCTGGCACCCGCCGCTTCCACTTCCTTGGCCAACGCCAGCACTTCTTCACGGGTGGCCCCGTCCGGCACCAGATCGACCACGGAAATACGGAACATGACGATAAAATCGTCGCCGCAGCGCTTACGCACTTCGCGGACAATTTCCACCGGGAAACGGCGGCGGTTTTCCGCACTGCCACCGTACTTGTCTTTGCGCTTGTTGGTGCACGACGCGGTAAACTGGTTAATCAGGTAGCCTTCGGACCCCATGATCTCCACACCGTCGTAACCGGCCTTCTTGGCCAGCCATGCGGTATGGGCAAAATCCTTGACCGTCTGCTCCACTTCCTTGGTGGACATGGCCTTGGGCTTGAAGGGGTTGATCGGGCTTTTAATGGCAGACGCCGAACGGGAGAAGGGGTGATAACTGTAACGACCCGCATGGAGAATCTGCAGAGCGATCTTGCCGCCTTCCTGATGCACCGCATCAGTCACCTTGCGGTGGTTGCGCACATCCAAACGGCTGTTGAACAGCCCGGCAAAGGGGTAGAACCAGGCTTTCTTGTTGGGGTTGAAACCACCGGTCACGATCAAGCCAACGCCACCACGGGCCCGCTCGGCAAAGTAGGCCGCCAACTTGGGGAACTGCCAGAAACGGTCTTCAAGACCGGTATGCATGGAGCCCATAATCACCCGGTTCTTGATCTGGGTATGCCCCAGATCCAGCGGGGAAAGCAGGTTGGAATAGCGGTTGGCTGTCATGGTGTTGTCTCCAAAGGCATCTGCACCACAGATGGCTACGCGTTGATTAATCTGGACAGCGTCAAGTTAAGCGGTTATTTTGACAGTGTCAAGATCCACAGAGCCACAACCGGCTTCATGCAACGCCACCACGCATAGGGCACAAGCAAAGGCAGGAGACTCATGACACAGACCGCGCGCTATCACCACGGCGACCTGCATGCGACGCTGCTGCAGGAAGCGAATACCCTGCTCAATGAACAGGGCATCGAAGGCCTGTCCCTACGCAAGCTGGCCGAGCGGGCTGGCGTCTCCCGAACCGCGCCCTATCACCACTTCCGTGACAAGAACGCCCTGCTCTGCGCCCTGGCCACCCAGGCTTTCCGGCAACTGGACGAGATGATCAACAGCCAACTGCAAGAAGCCGGCTCACAGGAAGGCATTCAGAATTTTGTCCGCGAATACCTGCGTTTTGCCACTGAAAACCCGGAACAATATGAACTGATGTTCGGGCGTACCATCTGGAAAGGTGGCGAGCCCACCGATGAACTCAAGACCATCGCCTACCGTAGCTTCCGGCACTACGCCGAGCGGCTGGCGACACTGTTGGCCGGTCGCCTGCCAGCCAGAACGGATTCCCTGCGCGTGGCCCAGGCCAGCTGGGCCACGGTCCACGGCCTGTGCCGCCTGCTGATTGATGGCATTTACGTGAACCGGGAAGATATCGAGACCGTCAGCGAGCAGTCCATTGCCCTGATCATGGCCGCCCTGTCACAGCCTTCCTCCTGACCCTGCGTGCCCGCCCCGTGACCGCAACGCCACAAATGAGTGGAACGGTCATGTCCTGCCCGGGCGCGATTGGCTAGCCTGACTGAATCGTCAGGGAGGCTGCCATGAAATCCATTCCAACATTTTGCCGGGTCTGTGAACCCTCCTGTGCACTGATCGCCCAGATCGCCGACGGGAAAGTCACCCGCCTGCAGCCGGACAAGGCCCACCCTGTCAGCAAAGGTTTTGCCTGCCACAAGGGCATTAACTACCTGGCCATCCACCAGGATCCGGATCGCCTCGATCAGCCCCTGGCACGGCAAGGCAGCCGCCGGCCCGGTGAGGGCCAATGGCAACCCCGGGACTGGGACAGCATTGTCACGGACATCGGCGCCACCCTGTCACAGATACACGAACAGTACGGCCCCGACGCCATCGGCGGCTATATTGGCAACCCCTCGGCCTTCAATGCCCTGGGCAGCCAGGCCATTGGCGATTTTTTCATGGCCATGGGCAGCCGCCGTATTTTCAACTCCGGCACCCAGGACTGCGCCAACAAGTTTGCCGCCGGCGAAGCCGTGTTCGGCACCAGCACCCTGCACCCGGTACCGGATATCGAGAACACCGATTGCCTGCTCATGTTCGGCGAAAATCCGAAAGTCTCACACATGAGCTTTATTTCCATCGCCGACCCCATGGCCAAGATCCGTACCGCCTGCCAGCGCGGCGCCCGGGTCTTCTACATCAACCCCCGCCAGATCGAATCCGCCAGCCCCAAAACCGGAGAAGTGATACAAATCCTTCCCGACACGGATCTCTACCTGATGGCCGCCCTGCTCCATGAGATCGACAGGCTGGGCCGTTTCGATGAGAGCGTGATCCGTGAGCATGGCACCCGCATCGAGGCCCTGCGCGCGTTCATTGCCCCCTATTGCGCCGATACCGTGGCCAGCGTAGTAGGCCTGAGCGCCGACACCATTCGTGACCTGGCGGATGCGTTCAGTGGCGCAGAGCGTGCCTCCGTGCACATGTCCACCGGCGTCAACATGGGCCAGCACGGCACACTCTGTTATTGGCTACTGCAGATGCTGAGCTTCGTTACCGGCAACCTGGACAAGCCCGGCGGCAATTTCTACAGCGAAGGCTTCTATCCCGCTGCCAAGGCCGGCCGCGCCCGCCTTGATAACGTATTCTTCCCCTCCCAGCATGGGGAAATGCGCCATATCCGCGGCGCCCTGGCTGGCAACCTGCTGCCAGACATGATCCTTGATGATGACAACCCGATTCGCGCCCTGGTAGTCATCGCCGGCAACCCCCTGCTCAGCGTGGGCGGCGAAGCCCGCTGGCGCCAAGCGCTGGAAAAGCTGGACCTGTTGATTGTCATCGACCTGTTTCGCAACGCCACCGGAGAATACGCGCATTACTTGCTACCCTCCGCGGACATGCTGGAACGCCCGGACCTGAATATCTGCGGCTTGGGCATGCAGTACCAGCCCTATGTGCAATACACTGACGCGGTGGTTCCCCCCGCCGCACAGCGCCGCGAAGAATGGTGGATTCTGTCGCGTCTGTTGCAGGCTATGGGGCGGCACGCCCCCATGCTGGAACAGGACCCGCCACGGCCCTTCGCCCGGCTCGACCACATGCTGTCGCGCACCGGCTTTAGTGTGGAGACATTGGCCCAACAACCCTGCGGCACCGCCGTACTGGATACTCAGTCTATCGGCCGCTTCTATACAGATTTCATTCAGACAGACGACAAACGGGTCGATTGCTGCCCGCCGCTGTTTGCCGAGGCCATGGCCTTGGCCGATCAGCAATTTCAAACTCTGACCACTGCGACACCAGCCTTCCGGTTGATCAACCTGCGCACCAACTACATGCACAACAGCTGGTACCAGAATGTGCCGGGCCTGAAACGCGGCGCCCATGCCAGCAATGCACTGCACATGCACCCGGCAGATATTCACTCCATGGGTATTCGCGACGGCGACGCCGTCGAGGCCAGTAATGAATACGGGCGGGTGCAGGTGGCAGTGCGCAGCGATGAGAGCTTGCGAGAAGGAGTGGTGGCCATGACGCATGGCTGGGGAAACCGGCACACACCGGGGATGCGCGTGGCGCAGCAACACCCGGGGGTCAATATCAACGCGCTACTGCCCAATGGGCCCGGCAGTTTTGAGAAACTCAGCAATCAGGCCTTCATGAGTGGCGTGCCGGTGTCCATTCAGCCGGTGACGTCCGTGGCCGATAGCGATGCAAACCACTAAGCCGGGGCTCTAACAGCGCAACCCCGGGCAGCGAAAGCATGCTGATACTGCGCTCCCCGGGAATGCCTCAGACAATCATTGCCTCAATCAGCTCTGGTGGTCCTTCAGAAAACCCAGCAAGGCGTCACGGTAGGCATCAAACGCTTCGTACTGAGGCACATGGCCAATGCCTTCCAGTTCAACCAGAGTGGCATCGGGTATGCGCTGCGCCGCTTTCTTGCCCAGCTGATCGTAGCGCCCCAGTTGCGCACGCTCTGATTCCGGTGCCCGGTTACGTCCCAGCGCGGTGCGGTCCCGGGTGCCGATAATCAACAAGGCAGGCACCGCCAATCGCGGGAAATCCTGCACCACCGGCTGGCTATAAATCATGTCGTAGGCCAGGGCGGAATTCCAGGCAATACGCGGGTAATCCGGCCCGCGAATCCAGCCCTGCTGCAAGGTCAGCAAGGGCGCATAATCGTCTTTCCACTGACCATCGAAATAGCTGGCCGTCATATAGGCTTTCACTTTTTCCGGGGTTTTCTTCAGCTCGCCTTCATACCAGGCATCCACGGACTGCCAGGGCACCACCGGGCGCCAGTCTTCCAGACCAATCGGATTCACCAGCACCAGCGCATCACTGCGCTGCGGAAACATCAAGGCAAAGCGGGTAGCCAGCATGCCGCCCATGGAGTGGCCCACTACGGTCGCGCTGTCCACCTTGAGCGTGTCCAGCAAACGCCGGGTTTGATCCGCCAGCACCTGAAAGCTGTACTGAAAATGGGCCGGCTTGGAGGACTTGCCGAAACCGATCTGGTCCGGCACCACCACGCGATAGCCCTGCTCCAGCAAGGCTTCCATGGTGGTTTTCCAATACGCCCCGGAGAAGTTCTTGCCGTGGAGTAACAGCACCGTTTCGCCATTGGCATTTTCCGGTGTTACATCCATATACGCCATTTCCAGGCGCTGTTGCTGATCACTGACTGGCAGCGTCTGTACCAGATAAGGGTAGGCATAATCCGAGAGCCGTGCATCCAGCGCGGCAGGTTCTGCCAGCGCCACACGACTCAATAACAGGCACAGCAGAACGCCCAGCCCCTTACTCCATTGACGCTGAATGGATACCCCCTTCATGGCACCTCCTGATCGGTATGTTTTTGAATACGTATCTGTTGTGAGTGCGTTTCCTACGTCCAGTTCCCGCTGATTACCGTATTTCCATTGCTGTCGGAAAAAGCATAACGCATAGCTGCAACCTGCAGACCAAGGTTCCCTGCCTGAGCCGGGTCCGAATCACCTCCGCCCACCTCGACAGGAATGTGACGCGGTTATCTTCCCAGCAGGGATACGCTATATTCTTCCTATAACGATTCGCGTTCCGGGTGTCGGTGGCTTACAGCACTCAACCGACAGGACGCAGGCCGAGCTGGCCACTCGAAGAACACCGCAAACCTGTCCATGGGGGGACGGGTTTGCGGTACAGGGGAACCTGTCTGTATGGACGGATTACTGGATTTTGTCGGGGAAGTGTACGAGGCGTCCTACAATCCGGGGCACTGGAACCGGGTGATGACCCTGCTCTGCGAAGAAATCATGGATGCCCGCTCCGGCGCCATTTTTATAGAAGATCACCAGGGCGGCACCCGGAGCATGATCGGCTATCACGGTTTACCGAAAGCCGTGGTGACCTCCTACCGCTTTGGCATGGGCAAATACGATTACACCTTCCAGGCGCAGCGCGACGAACCTGTCGGCCTGGCCCGGCAGATCATCGACTCCCGGGAAGTCAAAGACGCACACCCTTATTATTTCCGGCTGATTCTCAAGCCCAATGATATTGGCTTTATCTCCGGCATGAATATCTACCACGACAAGGAATGGCACGTGGGCATTGGCCTGCACCGATCATTCAATGCTGAGCCGTTTTCCGACGAAGATATCGCCAAGTTGCGAATCCTCTATCCGCACTTCAAACGCGCCATCCGCATTCACCGCGAATTCCATCGCCTGCGCACGCGCCAACAAACCCTGCACAGTGCGTTATCGCGTTTTATGCTGGGGCTGATCATTCTCGAACCGGATGGCACCGTGGCCTACCGCAACCCGGTCGCCGATGCCCTGCTCACCCACCATAACGCGCTGGCCCTGGCCGGCACGGGCGTTAAAGCCCACTACGCGGATGAAGATGCCAAGCTTACTTGCCTGATTCAGAAACAGGCCAAAGCCGACCCCAGAGAGATCAACACCCGCAACACCGCCATCGGGCTGCACCACCCGGACCGGGACAACGCGCTGACCGTCATGCTCGCCACCCTTAATGAAGACAACACACCAGACGGCGGTGAGCCCACTAACGGTTCTGTGGCACTCTATATTTCCGACCCTGATTCGCCGCTGAACATCCCCGCAGAAACCCTGCGTGCGCTCTATGAAATGACCCAGGCAGAATCCAATGTGGCCATTGCCCTCACCAACGGCCTCAGCCCCGGCCAGATCGCGGAAAACAATGGCACATCCGTGGATACGGTACGCTCACAGCTAAAAGCCATTTACAGTAAAATGGGCGTCAGCAAACAGCAGGATGTGATTCGCACCCTGCTATCCGGCGCCATGCAGGTGCTGTAGAAAAATCCGCAGCCAACACAGTGATAACGGATTCATGGAGGATGCAGGCCAAGACGTGTCTTGAGGAAAGGACAGGAGCGACGACCCGATGCGGTTGTCGCGTGTTGCATGATGCGTGATCCGTGCTGCAGCCGCAGAGCGGCATAAAAAAAACCGGCCAGGTGGCCGGTTTTTTTATTAGCGGGCGTGCGATTACTTCTCGAGAATCGCTACCACACCCTGGCCGCCTGCTGCGCACACGGAGATCAGTGCACGGCCGGAGCCTTTTTCGTTCAGCAGCTTGGCGGCGTTGGCGATAATACGGCCACCAGTGGCAGCAAACGGGTGACCGGCTGCCAGCGAGGAGCCTTTCACGTTCAGCTTGCTGCGATCAATGCTGCCCAGCGCCTTCTTGCGGCCCAGACGCTCTTTACAGAAAGTCTCGTCTTCCCAGGATTTCAGGGTCGACAGTACCTGGGATGCAAAGGCTTCGTGGATCTCATAGAAATCGAAGTCCTGCAGAGTCAGGTCCAGCTTGTCCAGCATGCTGGGCACCGCGTACGCCGGCGCCATCAACAAGCCTTCTTTCTTGCCGATGAAGTCTACGGCTGCCGCTTCACCGATAGTCAGGTAAGCCAGCACCGGCAGGCCACGCTCTTTGGCCCACTCTTCAGAGGCCAGCAGAACCGTAGAAGCACCATCAGTCAACGGTGTGGAGTTGGCTGGGGTCATGGTGCCGTTCGGGCCACCGAAGCAGGGCTTCAGGGTCGCCAGTTTTTCCAGGGTGGAATCGCCACGCATGTTGTTGTCGCGCTCCAGCCCGTTGAACGGGGTTACCAGGTCATCCTGCCAGCCATCTTCATAGGACTTGGCCAGGTTCTGGTGGGAGCGCCATGCCAGTTCATCCTGCGCTTCACGGGGAATGCCCCACTCTGCAGCAGTAATCGCCTGGTGCTCACCCATGGACAGGCCGGTACGTGGCTCGCCATTTTTCGGGATGTCGGGCATCAGGGATTTCGGGTTCAGCAGTTTCAAGCCCAGCTTGGCGCGCTCACCATTGGTCTTGGCACGGTTCAGCGCCATAAACACTTTGCGGGCATCTTCGTTCACACCCAGCGGCGCATCCGAGGTGGTGTCCACACCGCCGGCGATGGCGCAGTCGATCTGGCCCAGGGCAATCTTGTTGGCCACCAGAATGGCGGCTTCCAGACCGGTTCCACAGGCTTGCTGCAGATCATAGGCCGGGGTTTCCGGCGCCAGCTTGGAACCCAGCACCGATTCACGTACCAGGTTGAAATCGCGGGCGTGCTTCATAACGGCGCCAGCGGCCACTTCGTCAATCTTCTCGCCGTGCAGCTTGAAGCGATCGACCAGACCATCCAGGGCTGCTGTGAGCATGTCCTGGTTGCTGGTGTCGATGTAGGCGCTGTTGGAACGGGCAAACGGAATACGGTTACCACCAATAATGGCGACCTTACGAACGGCTTTACCTGCCAGCATAATCATTTCCTCTAGAGATGGACGGTCATCAATGACGACGACGGTGGCTAATTTGGCCACGGTATTCACTCGACAGGGCGCAGTCTACCCCCAACCGTGCCGGCCTCATTGGCTCAAACGACTGTTTGACGACCGGGGCCGGTCAATACACCCGTCACACTGCAGTGATTCAATACGCGCCAGTGTGCGACAGGGCCAGATTTCCTGCCCTACGAAAGATGGCGTATTTTCTGCCCATCTTTACGCGGCACCCCTTTAAACCCGTTCCGCTTACCCTAAAGGTAAAGGGACACATTCATCATTCGATGGAAAAGGACAGGACCATGAGCGATACCTATCAGACGATTGCCAACTCTCCCATGGGCAAGGCGCTATTCGGCGCAATCAACTTGCCGATTCCGGTTATTCTGGAGCGCTGGCAGCCTGGCCAGGCGTCCTTTATCAAGGGCCGCGTTCTGGTAGGTGCCGCCAATGGCTCCACCGGCATCGATAGCGTACTGAGCACCCTTAAAGGGTCGCCGGACGCGCAGGTCGCTGTGCTGGCCAATACCGCCAACGCCACTGACCTGCAGAAGCAAGCCGGCAAGCTCGGCGTGGATGCGGACAACTACACCGCCAGCCGCGATGACGATGCCAAATTCAAAGGCCTGGTATTCGACGCCACCGGCATCCAGAGCCCGGACGAACTGAAAGCCCTGTGGGATTTCTTCCACCCGGTGATTCGCAAGCTGGATAAATGCGCCCGCGTTGTCGTGATCGGTCGCACTCCGGAAAAACAGGCTGGCGCCGCGCGTGTTGCCCAGCGTGCACTGGAAGGGTTTACCCGCTCCGTGGGCAAGGAAATCAAGAAAGGCGCCACCGCCCAGCTGGTCTACGTGGATGAAGGCGCCGAAGCGCAGCTGGCGTCCCCGCTGCACTTCTTCCTGTCACCAAAATCCGCTTACGTCTCCGGCCAGGTAGTACGTGTTACCAAAGCCGGTTTCAAAGCTGCCAAATTTGACTGGGACAAGCCCCTGGCAGGCAAGAAAGCCCTGGTTACCGGTGGCTCCCGCGGCATTGGTGCCGCCATTGCCGAAGTACTGGCCCGCGACGGCGCTACCGTCACCGTGCTGGACATTCCGCCCATGGCCGACGACCTGAACGCGGTAGCAGCCCAGATTGGTGGCGACACCCTGGAAATGGATATCACCGCCGACGAAGCACCGGCAGCCATCGCGGCAAAAGCCAAAGCCATTGGCGGCTATGACGTGGTCGTCCACAACGCCGGGGTAACCCGCGACAAGATGCTGGGCAACATGCCGGAGAAATTCTGGGACATGGTGCTGAACATCAACATCGCCAGCCAGCTGCGTATTAACGAAGCCCTGCTCTCCAGCGGCGGTTTGGGCAAGGGCGCCAGCATCATTTCCATCAGCTCCATCGCGGGCATTGCCGGTAACCTGGGCCAGACCAACTACGGTTGTTCCAAGGCTGCGGTAATCGGCATGGTCGATGCGTTCAAGGATGAATACGCCGAGCAAGGCATCACCATCAATGCCGTGGCACCGGGCTTCATCGAAACCCAGATGACCGCCGCCATTCCCTTCACCATCCGTGAAGCGGGCCGTCGCATGAACGCCATGAACCAGGGCGGTCAGCCGGTGGACGTGGCCGAAACCATCGCCTTCTTCGCCAGCCCGGCCTCCCAGGGCCTGACCGGCAACGTAGTGCGCGTGTGTGGTCAAATGCTGTTGGGGGCTTAAACCCGCAGCAGGCAACTCGCTTCACGCTTCACGCTACACGCAAGAAGCCACAAAAAGCCGCGCCGCAAGGTGCGGCTTTTTTGTGGGCTGCAGGCCAAGCTTTCTACAGCGCCGCTGTAGGAGCACCACTTGAGGTGCGAACCGTGCGCCGCACGGAATAGACCGAAGGGCGATCAGGCTTTTCAGGCCTGGATTCGCACCTCAAGTGGTGCTCCTACAGGGGCCAGAGTGCAGCCGTAAAGCGGCAAAAAAAAGACCCCGCCAGTTACCCGGCGAGGTCTTTATATTCCACACTCTCCCGAGGTGGATAGCACGAGGAGTCGAGGTTGATCAGGCGGCTTCGGCCACGTCTTTCTGTGCTTTTTTGGCTGCCTTCGCTTCAGCTCGGGCCTTGGCTTTTACCGCACCACCGGGCATGAAGTTGCGAACATCCCAATAGAAGTAACGCTTCAACACGCTATTGGCTTCATCATCATTCTGGCGCCAGCCATACATCTTCGGTTTCTCTTTCTCGATGGCCAGCGTGCCGAAAATCAGCCAGTCGTAGATGGCCAGGGTGGCCGTCACGTTCTTGGCGGAGTTCGGGCCACGGGAATGGTGATGGTGATGCTGGGTCGGAAAGGTAATCACGTGTGCCAGTGCCCACATGGTTTTACGCACCCAGGCCCATTTGTGATTGTGGAAGTACAGATCCCAGTTCCAGTTCACATGGGTCTGGGCTGCCCACAAACCTTTAAAGGCCGTCGCCACAAGAAAGACTTCCACCAGGCCCAAATACAGACAAACCAGCTGGAAGGCGTAGTTAGGCATGATGAACCACCAGGCCCAGCCATTCACAAAGGTCTGCGTCACAGACAGCTGCCCCTTGCTGTCCTGGCCGCCAGCCAGGTGATGGGGCCGATGGCTCATCTTGTAGAACGCCTGCACCCACTGCAGCGCCTTGTTCTTCGGGCGGCGACTGTGGGCAAACAGGTGAAAAGAGCCATGCAGGAATTCTTCGATGCAGAAGAAGGCAATCAGGGTCGGCCAGAAATACTCGCTTTGCAGCCAGGCAAGAGAACCAGCGCTAGCCGGGAAAAGACCGGTCAGCGCCAGAGTAATCAACAGCAGCATCAGCGGGCGCTGAATAGCCACCATCATGAAAGTGGCAAGAAACGCGACTTTCCAGTCCTGGCGAGTCTTTCTTCCTTCGCGGGTGCGGCCCGCAAAGACTTCCCAGATGGCGGTGATAACGATGAAGGTGGTGACTGACAAGGTCAGTATCTGGTCCATGGGTATTCTCCCGGTTGTTGTTATGCGCACCTCCAAACTAGACAGACTGTATTTATCTTTCTAATTGATATTTGGTATAAGTAATATCCATGAAACTGAATTTACGCAGTATCGACCTGAATCTGTTGCCCGTCTTCGATGCCATCATGGAAGCCGGCCAGCTCTCCCGTGCCGCGGAATCGTTGGGCATGAGCCAGCCCGCAATCAGCGCTGCCCTGCAGCGCCTGCGCCACACCTTTGGCGACACCCTGTTTGTTCGCACCCACCACGGCATGACACCGACCCCCCGGGCCCGGGAGCTACATGATCAGCTTGGCCCGCAGCTGGTCGCCCTGCGCGACACCCTGAATCCGGAAAACCGTTTCGACCCGGCCACCAGCCAGCGTCATTTTCGCATTCTCAGCGTGGACTATTTTGAAATGGTGGTGCTCGGCCCACTGTTGGCCACGCTCCGACAGCAGGCTCCCCATGTGGTACTGGAAATCATTGCTGCCGACGATGACATGCCCGACGAGCTTCACAAGGGCCGGGCGGATTTATCCGTGGATGCCTTTGTGGCCGATGACGACCGCCTGCAGCGCAATGTATTGCTTGAAGAAAAACTGGTCGTCATCGCCCGGCGGAGTCACCCTCATATCAAGGGACACTGCGACAAACAGCAATTTCTGGATGCGGAACATGTAGTGCTGCCGAACCGCAACCGGCAGCTACCACTGGATCAAATCCTCAATGCTCCCGGTTGGCAGCGGCGCACCGGGGCCCGGGTTACCCAGTTTGCCAGCATGCTGGCGGTTTGCGGCGGCTCGGACCTGATTGCCACCGTCCCCGACCGGCTCGCTCAGCAGTACGCCGAAACCATGCAGCTGCAAGTACTGCCCTTCCCCGTTGCACTGCCGCCGGTTCCCATCTACATGATCTGGTCCCCGACCCAGCAACGCGACCCGGCCCACCGCTGGCTTCGCCAGCAACTGGAGCACACCATCGCGCAGGAACCTGCCCCTTGAATTCAGGTCCAATCATGACCACATACTGACTATTGACGGTAAACAGGACACCCCCATGGGTTTTGGTCGCGTTTTCTTTTTTATTTTCGGTTTTGCCCTGCTGGAAGTACTGGTGCTGGCACAGGTAGCTGGCGCCATCGGCTGGCCAATCACTATTGTTGCCACGGTGGTAACCGCTTTGCTGGGCAGCTATCTGTTCCGCCGCCAGGGTCTGGATACCTGGGTACGCCTGAATCAGCGCATGCAACAAGGTGAAATGCCCGGGCAGGAAATGGTGGAAGGCATGATGCTGCTGCTCGGCGGCGCCCTGCTGATCACTCCGGGCTTTATTACCGACGCCGTGGGTTTTGCCCTGCTATTGCCCGGCTCACGCCGCTGGATGGCCAACAAAGTCATCCAGAAAGGCTCATTGCAAAGCTTCACCACCGTGCAAAGAGCCGGGTTTGCTTACACGCGCTCCAGCTACCCTGGCGGAGGCACCAACCCGTTCCAGCAACGGCCGGGCAGCAACGATGACCGGGCCCTCAACGGTGACACCATTGAGGGTGAATCACACCGCACGGACCAATAGCGTCTGTATCCACTAACAGTCAGCTCGCCCGCCACCGGTGCGAGCTGCCCCCAACCTGAAACCGAAAACGCTCCCCGCCCCACTCTATTCACTGGATAAAACCGGACTACACCGCCGACCGCCCAAAGACGCCCCATACCCGGTTAGGAAGTGCTCGCCGCCCCTGCTAGACTGCGCCGCCTCGCGGTAGACTCAGAGCACGCCCGGTGGAGGCACCATGAATCCGTTATTCAATCCCATTGTCTGGTCCGTATTGATTCTGATGGGCCTCAGCCTTGCCCGCATGAATGTGGTGCTGGCGCTACTGTGCGCCGCTCTGGTGGCAGGACTGGGCAGTGGACTGGAATTGCAAAGCACGCTTTCCGCTTTCACTGACGGGTTAGGCGACGGTGCCAACATTGCCCTCAGCTATGCCTTGCTGGGGGCTTTTGCCGTGGCCATCGCCCGCTCCGGTATCACCGAATGGCTGGCCGGGCGCATTATCGAAAAACTTGGCCGCTCGCCGGCGCCGAGCCAGCTTCGCCGCATTCGCACCCTGCTGCTCACCGTGCTGTTGGCAGCCGCGATCATGAGCCAGAACCTGGTGCCCATTCATATCGCCTTCATCCCGATTCTGGTGCCCCCCTTGCTGGAAGTGATGCACCAGCTGCGCCTGGATCGCCGGCTGGCCGCCTGCATCCTGACCTTTGGCCTGATCACGCCTTATATGGTGTTACCAGTGGGCTTCGGCAGTATTTTCCTGCATACCCAACTGGGCCCCAGCCTGGCCAAGGCCGGCCTTGAGTTACCCAACGACACCCTGCCGCTGGCCATGCTACTGCCCGCTGCGGGCATGGTGGTTGGCCTGTTGCTTGCCATCATCCGTTACCGCAAACCCCGCGACTACCGGCCCGTACAGCTACCCGGTGAAGAACAGCACGCCCCTCTCTCGGTACGCAACGTGATCGTCGCCGCCCTGGCATTGGCGTCGGCGCTGGCCCTGCAGCTTTACAGCGACTCGATTATTCTCGGCGCACTGGTGGGTTTTCTGGTCTTTACAGCGGGCGGCGTGGTGCCCTGGCGGGATTCCCAGGATGCCTTCACTCAGGGGGTCAAAATGATGTCCCTGATCGGCTTCATCATGATCGCCGCTAACGGTTACGCCTCTGTGGTGAATGCCAGCGGCCAGGTTCCCGTATTGGTGGAAGCGGTAACCAGTGGCTTGCAAAGCCCGCCTATCGCTGCCGCGCTGCTGCTGTTGCTTGGCCTGTTCGTGACTCTGGGCATTGGTTCGTCCTTTTCCACCATTCCCATCATCACCACCCTGTATGTGCCGCTCTGCCTGGCACTGGGCTTTTCTCCCCTGGCCACGGCAGCGCTGGTAGGCAGCGCCGCTGCCCTCGGTGATGCCGGCTCACCGGCATCAGATTCCACTCTCGGCCCCACCGCCGGCCTCAATGCAGACGGCCAACACGACCATATTCGCGACACGGTTATCCCTACCTTCCTGCACTACAACTTGCCGCTGATTGCCGCCGGGTGGCTGGCGGCCATGGTGCTTTAAACAGGCGGCGGCCAAGCGATAGCGCAATAAAAAAGGCGCCATTGGCGCCTTTTTTATTTCACTTGAGCCAACTCATGTTTTAGCCCAGCGCGTCCTCTTCCGCTTTCAACTTGCGGTATTCAATGGGGGTCATCCCCACCCAGCGTTTGAATGCACGGTAAAAGGTGGAAGGCTCGGAAAAGCCGGTGAGATAGACAATTTCATCAATGGATTCATCGGTACCGGCCAGCAAGCGTTTGGCCAGACGGCAACGGTAGTCGGCCACCAGCTGGTTGAAGTTGGTGCCGGCATCTGCCAGCCGCGTGCGCAACTGGCGCGCCTTGATCCCCAACCGTTCCGCCACCTCTTCCAGGTTGGCGTGGCCGGACTCCAGTAATTCACCAATCAGCCGGTTCACCTGAGCGACCAAATCCTGTTTTTCCAGCCGGGCGACCTGTTCACTGGCGAGCTGTTCGTGCAGGTGCAACAGCTCCGGTTCGTGATGGGCGGATGGCAGAGTCATGACCTTGGCATCGAAATACATGCCCACACTGGGCATATCGAATTTCACCGGGCAATCGAACAGGCGCTCGTATTCCAGCTGATCCGCATGGCGGGCGTGGCCAAAATGCACCTCCACCGGCTCAAACGCATCATCGGTAACGAAACGGAAAAACTTGATCACGCCCATCATCATGCATTCATTGAGATGACTGAGACGGTTACTCCAGATCATCTGCTTGAGGAAAACCCGATCGCCTTCCTCAAACAATTCCCCCTGGGCGGCATCGGACAGCAAGCGCTGATAATCCAGCGCCCGCTTCAGGCCTTCACCAAAGGTCGGACTGGACAGGAACAGGTACTCCAGCACCTGGCCTTTATAGACGGGAATATGTTCACCCAGATGCAACCCGATATGTTCATCGCCAGACACTTTTTCCAGAGCCTGCCAGAACCATTCCTGGGCATCATGAGGGGTACGCAGGTCAGGGACCTGCAAAATGGACTTGTCGAGCCCAACCTCCGCCAACACGGCATCGGCATCAATACCGGCTTTTACCATGGCCTTGTAGGCCATCCGTAACAGCACACCGGAATCCGTCATTTCTGCCATGCGTTGCCTTGTCCCCAATACAAAAAAAGCTACTCTCAGAATCACTGAGAGTAGCATAAGGATGGCAGGGCCGGAACCAGCGCAGCACCGGCCCGAACCAGGAGATCAAACCGCCCTAGCAGGCTGCTGGGGCGATCAGGCAGCCTTGCGGTTTTCTGACTGCGGTTCACGGCTAAGGGACACCACTTTGGCTCGCAGACCATTGAGCGGGCCTTTCTTGCTGTCGCCTTCCGTTTTGCTGGGCAGGGACAGTTTGAAGATCCGTTTCCAGACGCTCAGCGACTGCCGCATGAACGACCCGGTGTTGTACGGCAGGCCGTGTTTTTCACAAATAGCGCGTACTTCCGGGGCGATTCTCGCGTAACGATGCGCCGGCATGTCCGGGAACAGGTGGTGCTCGATCTGGAAGCTCAGGTTGCCGCTCATCACGTGCATAAGACGGCTGCCTTCAAAGTTGGCAGAGCCCAGCAGCTGGCGTACATACCACTGGCCACGGGTCTCGCTCTCAATCACGGACTCCGGGAACTGTTCCACCTCTTCCGGGAAGTGACCGTTATAGATCACCTGGGAAGACCACAGGTTACGCGCCACATTGGCCGTCAGGTTACCGGCGAACACGAAGGGAGCGAACGGACCCGCCAGGGCCGGGAATAGTAGATAGTCCTTGACCAATTGCTTGCGCATCTTCTTCCAGGTCGGCTTGAAGTCAGCCTTCACCTCTTCCTTGGTTTTGGTCTTGTAGATCAGGTAATCCTCCAGCTTGAGACTCTGTACGGCCACAAAGTGCTGGAAGAAGACGGCCAGGACACCAGCCAGGATCGGGTTGAACAGGAAGCGGGGCTCCCATTCCTGGTCTTCCGACATGCGCAGAATGCCGTAACCAATGTCATGGTCCTTGTCGAGCACGTTGGTGAAGGTGTGGTGCTCGAAATTGTGGGTCTGCTTCCAGGCCGTGTTGGTGCAGGTGTTGTCCCAGTCAAAAACCTTGGAGTTAATGGCCGGATCACCCATCCAGTCGTACTGGCCGTGCATCACGTTATGGCCGATTTCCATGTTGTCCAGGATCTTGGAGGCAGACAGACAAGCCACACCGGCCAGCCATGCCGGCGGCAAGAAGCCTGCCATCAGCAGGCCTCGGCCAGCGATTTCCAGGCGACGCTGACGCTTGATCAGGGTGCGAATATAGGTGGCATCTTCTTCGCCCAGGTCCGCCATTTCACGATTACGAATGGCGTCCAGTTCCTGGCCAATGGTCTCGAATTGTTCGGCGCTCAAGTTACTGAAAATACTCATGTGCTTTCTCCTTAAACCCGGTTTGAAGATTCGTCTCGGGACGCTTCGGTTGGGGTAATTCCGTTTAGATGTCTAGCGTCACCGTGCCCACCGGCACGCTGATGCAAATTTGAATGTCTTCTTCACCACTGGTGATCTCACCGGTGCGGATATCGCGCACTTCACCAGCCGTCTTGCGGCAGGTACAGGCGTGGCAGATACCCATGCGGCAACCGGATTCCGGGGTCAGCCCGGCGGACTCGGCCTGCTCCAGCAGGGTGGCGCCATTATTGATGGCCATTTTCTCGCTCTGTACGAAGCGCACTTCGCCTTCAGCGCTGTCGCTTTCGATCTGCGGCGCCGCCAGGGTGAACTGCTCCTTGTGCAGCCGTTCTGCCAAGCCGTCTTCTTCCCAGACTTTCTCCACCGCGGCCATCATCGGCGGCGGGCCACACAGAAAAGTGGTTGCCTGTGCAAATTCTGGCGCAGCGGTAAACAGATGTTCACGGCAAAACAGGCCCGACAGCTCGCCCTGTTCACCGTCATTGTTGAAGCAGCGCACCAGGGTCACGTTGTCGTGGGTCCGCGCGATCTCGTCCAGCTCGCTGGCGTAGATCATGTCGGCGGCGCTATTGGCGTAATGCAGAAAGGTAACCGGGCCAGCAAAGCCTTCATCACACAGGGTGCGCAGCATGGACATCACCGGGGTGATACCGCTGCCACCACTGATCAACAGCACCTGCTCCGGACGTTCTTCCGGCAGGGCAAACTCGCCATCCGCCTGGGACAGGATTACCACGTCGCCAACACTCAGCTGTTCACGCAGATGACGGGAAACAAAGCCGTTAGCGTGCACTTTGGCGGTCAATTCGATGCAGCCATCGGTACGGTGCAGGGAATTGGCCGGGGAATAGCAGCGCGTCTGACGCTTGCCATCAATGGTCACGGAAAGCTGGACAAACTGACCCGGAATAAAGCCTTCCCAGTTGTGGTTGGGACGCAGGGTCAGGGTCACGCTGTCATTGGTCAGGTAGCGTACGGCTTCTACCCTGGCGCGCACCTCGTTAACAGACCACAGCGGATTGAACACTTCCAGATAACGGTCAACGCCGTGGGGATAAGACAGAATTTCCGCCACACGGGATTGCAGCAGGCGGTTAACACCTTGCTGAAAACGGTTGGATGTCAGTGTCATCGAGTTCATGGGGTCAGGCCCTATAAGTGAACAGTTGTACGCATTATTCACAACACACCCTTTCTCGTCAACACATGTTCACTAAAAAAATAAAGTCTTTGCCTATCATGGTGTTACAAAGGCTCAGGGGGAATTGGTTGCATCACCAGCCCGCACAGAAGAGAATAAGCAGCTGATTTTGGAGGCAAAAACCAATGACGACGGAAAGCACCAGCAGATCTCGCAAGCCCAAACGGGGCCAGACCCGTGAAGCCCTGATGTCGGCCGCGCTGGAGCTGGTGGTTAAAAAAGCGCCCTTTTCCGCCCTGAGTCTGCGGGAAGTCACCAAGAAAGCGGGCGTGGTGCCCACAGCCTTCTATCGTCATTTCCCGGACATGAGCGCCCTGGGCCTCACGCTGCTGGACGAATCGTTCCGTACCCTGCGTCAAATGATGCGCCAGGTGCGTCAGCAGGAACTGCCCAACGAGCGCATGCTGCGTGGCTCCGTGGAGACCTACTTCACCTATGTGCGCAACAACCGGGCGCACTTTCTGTTCGTCTCCAAGGAACTGGCTAGCGGCACGCCCACCATGCGCAATGCCATCCGCCGTGAAATCCGCATGTTCACCAACGAACTGGCCATGGACATGGCGCGCTTCCCCTTCCTCAATCACATTAATGCTGAAGACCTGCAAATGATGGCCGGGCTGGTCGTCAACAACGTCACCGCGCTGACACAGGAAATGCTGGAACTGGAAGAAATTGATGAGACCGGCCAGCAAGAAGTGCTGATCACCGCAGAGAAACAACTGCGCCTGATTTACTTCGGCGTAGGCATGTGGCGCTCGGACAAGAGCCATTCCTGAACACACTTCACACTTTACGGCCTTGCGCCGCGCCCCTGTGCTTAACTCACCAGACCGCCTGTCTATACGGCCAATAGCGACTCGCCTGCCCTGTTCTATACTCTTTTGCATTGCCACCGTTGCCTACGCTGCAACGCAATCAACGGGAAAGGATTGAGTAATGAGTGAGGTCAAATTCCGCGAACTGCGTAATTCACCACCCATGGTGATCAACTTCGCCAAGGCCGTATTGCGCGCCACCGTAAAGCCCGGCAGCAACCCCACCTTGCCGGACGTGGGCCTGCGACTGAATGACGTCTCCCTCGATGAAAAGCATCTGACTGCTTACCGGAAGGTGTGCGGGTTTGCCGCCGACGGCAAACTGCCCGTGACCTATCCGCACATGCACGCTTTCCCGCTGCATATGGCACTGATTCTTACCGACGGCTTTCCGTTCCCCGCCATGGGCCTGGTGCATGTGCGCAACAGCATCACCCAGTACCGCCCCATTGCAGAACGCGAGCAACTGAATGTGAAGTGCTTTCTGGGCAACCTGCAGAAAGTCGACAAGGGTTACGAATTTTCCATCTTCACCAGCGTCAGCACCGGTGGCGAGCGAGTCTGGGAAAGTGAGTCCGTGAATTTCTTCCGCAGCGGCGGCGGTAGCAGCAGCAAGAAGAAAGACGCACCCAAGCCGCAACCGGCCACCGACACGGTGGAGTGGAAAGTGCCGGGGGATATCGGCCGCCGCTACGGCGCCGTCTCCGGTGACCGCAACCCGATTCATCTATACCCGCTGTCCGCCAAGCTGTTCGGCTTCAAACGCCAGATCGCCCACGGCATGTGGTCCAAGGCCCGCTGCCTGGCCGAACTGCAGAACCAGCTGCCGGAAGACGCGTTCACCGTGGACGTGCAGTTCAAATTGCCCATGTTCGTGCCCGCCACCGTGAAGTTCGAGAACAAGCCGGCCGACGGCGGCAGCGATTTCCGTCTGCTCGCCAAGGACGGGATCAAACCCCACCTGGCCGGCCAGATCCGTCCGGCGGAGTAATAGCAGCCGCAACAGGCATCACGCTGCACGCAACAACACGTCCGGCTTTCGAGCAGGACGAAACGTCAGAGGCCGCGCCCACAGTCTGGTCGCGGCCTCTGACGTTTCAGGCTTTCCAGCGTCGGCCCGTGTTGTTGCGTGCTGCCTGTAGCGTGCTGCATGCCACTGCACTAAACTCGCTCCCCATGCGAGACGATACCCGTGATTACCTTTCCCTGTTTCTGAATGACACGCCCCTGCTGGACGTGCGCGCCCCCGTGGAATTCGCCAAGGGCGCCTTTCCCGGTGCGGCCAATATTTCCCTGATCAACGATGACGAACGTCACCAGATTGGCATCTGCTACAAGCAGCAGGGCCAGCAGGCGGCAATTGATCTGGGCAACAAGCTGGTCAGCGGCGAGGAACGGGAACAGCGTATGCGGGCCTGGCAGCAGTGGTGGCAGGCCAACCCCAACGGCTACCTGTATTGCTTCCGTGGCGGGCTGCGCAGCCAGACCACCCAGGCCTGGCTACGCGAAGCAGGCATCGATGCACCACTGATCACTGGTGGTTACAAGGCGCTGCGCCGATTTCTGATTGATGAAATGGAAGCCTGTATCGCCAGCCTGCCACTGGAAGTGCTATGCGGCCGTACCGGCTGTGCAAAAACACGCGTGATTGAACAACAGGCCAACGCCATCGATCTGGAAGGGCTGGCCCACCACCGCGGCTCCTCCTTCGGCCGACGCCCCGGCGGCCAACCCGGCCAAATTGATTTTGAAAACAGCCTGGCCATCGCCCTGATAAAACAACGTGCCGCCCAGCCTGCCCGCATTCTGGTGGAAGACGAAAGCAAGCTGATCGGGCGCTGCCATCTGCCTTTTTCCCTGCAAGACCAGATCAAGGCACAGCCACGCATCGTCATTGAGGAATCCCTGGACGCCCGCGTACAGGTCACCCTGGAAGATTACGTGATCGGGCCGTTACAGGAATATGCCCGCTACTTCGGTGAGCAGAATGCCCTCAAGCAGCTTGGCGATGAACTGCTGGCAGCCATGGATCGCATTCGCCGCCGCCTGGGTGGCATTCGCCATCAACAGCTTCGCCAGCAACTCCAGGAAGCCCTGGCCGTACAAACCGCCTGCGGCGATACCGAGTTGCATCGCGAATGGATTCACAGCCTGCTCGCCGATTATTACGACCCCATGTACGACTACATGCTGTCGCGCCGCGAAGGCACCATTGTCTTCCAGGGCACCCGCGCCGAAGTCAGCGATTTCCTCAACAACCGCTAACGCAAAACCCCTCGCAAGCCGTTATACTGCTGCCACGACTGCGTATGGCCGAACCCGCAATCGTATCCGTGCGTTTTCCCGCATAAAGTTCGGTAAGCCTCCCTATTGAACGGAGACAACAATGCGTTTGAAATTTCTGGCTGCACTGGCTGCTGCCCTGCTGCTCTCTGCCTGTAATGACCCCAAAACCGATACCTTCACCTTTACGGCGATTCCGGATCAGGATGAATCCCAGCTGGTAAAACGGTTCGGTACCATCGCCGCTTACCTGGAAGAACAGTTGGGCGTGCCGGTGCAATACGTGCCGGTGAAATCCTACGCTGCCGCAGTGACTGCCTTCCGCAACGATGAAGTGCAAATGGCCTGGTTCGGCGGTCTGTCCGGCGTACAGGCGCGACGTCTTGTTCCCGGTTCCCAGGCCATCGCCCAGGGCCAGGAAGACACCGCGTTCAAATCCTATTTCATTGCCAACAGCAGCACCGGGCTTGAGCCCGTCGACACGCTGGGCGACGACTTCATTGCACAGCCGTCATTCACCTTCGGCTCCAAAGGCAGCACCTCCGGCCGCCTGATGCCGGAATTCTATCTGCGCGATACCTTCAACAAGTCGCCGGAAGACCTGTTCGAGAAAGTCGGTTTCTCCGGCGACCACAGCCGCACCATCGCCCTGGTACAAAGCGGTGCCTACGCCACTGGCGCGGTAAATTTCAAAGTCTGGGAGCGCGAGCTGTCGGAAGGCAAAATCGACACCAGCAAGGTCAGCGTGATCTGGGAAACCCCCACCTATCCAGACTACCACTGGACCGTGCGCGGCGATCTGGATGAGCGCTTCGGCGAAGGCTTCAGCCAGCGCGTTACCGAAACCCTGCTGTCCATCGACGATCCGGCACTGCTGCAGGCTTTCCCCCGGGAAAAATTTATCCCGGCCTCCAATGCGGACTATGCCCCCATCGAGGACACCGCCAGCGCCATCGGCCTGTTGGACTAACGGCCACAGGCAAGTTCCGGCGTGTTCCATTTCCAGCAGGCCCGGTTGGGGCATGGCGATCAGGTTGTCTTCGACAGCCTGACGCTGACCATTGAGCAGGGCGAAAAAGTCGCCCTGCTCGGCCCCTCCGGCGCCGGCAAGTCCACCCTTCTCAATGCCCTGCGCAGCCAGCAGGAAAGCGTCTGTGCCTGGTGCCCCCAGGCGGGCGCCCTGGTGCCCATGCTAAGCGTGTTCCACAACATCTACATGGGCGCCCTGTCGCGCAACCGCACCGTCACCAATCTGCGCAACCTGCTTGCTCCCAGTCGACACGAGCGCGAACAGGTGGGCGCTTTGGCGGCCGACCTGTCGCTTCACGACAAGCTGTTCACCAGCGTCGATCAGCTCTCCGGCGGCCAGGCGCAACGCACCGCACTGGGCCGGGCCCTTTACACGCAACGCCCGGTTCTGCTCGCCGACGAACCCGTTTCCAGTCTGGACGAACACCAGGGCCTTGCCTTGCTCACCCTGTCACTGGCTCGCCACCACAGTGCCGTGATTGCCCTGCATGATCAGGCGTTGGCACTGGCCTGCAGCGACCGGATCATCGGCCTGAACCAGGGCCAAATCGTCCTCGACGCCGCCACCCGGTCGCTGTCCCTCAGCGATCTGGATACCTTGTATCAGGACGATGCGTAGCAGTGAACGCCCTACCATGCCTCCCGCCAGCCCACCGCTGAACACCACAGCCAGTCGCTGGCGGCGCACCACCGGCGGCCTCGCCCTGGCCGGCCTGGTGGCACTGTTGCTGGCCGACATGGAGATCGCCCGCTCCAGTCCTGGCCAGGAACTGCTGCGCATGGCCAAGGGGTTTATGACCCCGGATTTTTTCGCCACCGAGCAGCTGGGCCAGGCGCTGGCCAATACCCTGGCCTTTGCCTGGCAAGGCACCGCGCTGGCTGCCCTGTTCGGTTTTTTGATGGCAGTCTGCTGGTCGTCGCGGGCGGTACGCAGTTTTGCCGCCAGCATCCGTGCCGTCCACGAGCTGTTCTGGGGCCTGCTGCTACTACAGGTTGCCGGCCTGAGCACGCTTACAGGGGTACTGGCCATCGCCATTCCCTATGCGGGTATCTTTGCCAAGGTATTCGGCGAATTTCTGGAGGAATCGGACCCAGCCCCCGCTCATTCCCTGCCCGCCAGCACCTCCGCCGTCAGCCGCTTTTTCTTCGCCCGGCTGCCACTGGTCTGGCAGGCGTTCAAGGCCTACGGCAGTTACCGGCTGGAATGCGCCTTGCGCGCCTCCGCCATTCTCGGCTTTATCGGTTTGCCTACCCTGGGCTTCCATCTGGAAACCGCCTTTCGTGAAGGGGTCTACGATCAGGGAGCGGCTTTGCTGTACCTGTTTTTCGCGCTGATTTTCACCCTGCGCTGGTGGCTGCGCCCGGCGCTGATTCCCCTGTATTTGATCGCCGCCGTGGTGTGGGCGCCCCCGGTCTTCACCGGCAACCTGTCCACCCTGGTGCGTTTTGTCACCGTGGATCTGGTGCCTGCCCCCCTGCGTCACGGCGGTGGCCTGCTGGAACTGTGGCAGTGGTTTGCCATGCTCTGGCAGCAACAACTGTGGCCCGGCCTGTGGCAGACCAGCGTATTGGGCCTGGCCGCGCTACTGCTCACCGGCATTCTGGCGCTGGTATTGTTTCCCCTTACCTCACCGTTATTCGGTAACCGGGTCAGCCGTATGCTGGGCCATGGCCTGCTGGTGGTGCTGCGCACCACACCGGAGTTTTTTCTCGCCTTCTTTTTCCTGATCCTGCTCGGCCCCTCCATGTTGCCCGGCATTTTTGCGCTTGCCCTGCATACCGGCGCCATCGTCGCCCACCTGACGGGCCGTTTCAGTGAAACCCTGCGCCTGCGGGCGGACGCGCCGACCGGGATCAACCGCTACGCCTGGGAGGTCTTGCCACGCATCAGCCCGAACCTGCTCGCTTTCCTGCTCTATCGCTGGGAGGTGATCATGCGCGAAACGGCGGTACTGGGGATTCTTGGCATTCACACCCTGGGTTTCTATATTGATTCCAGCGTGGCGGAATTCCGCTTTGACCGAACCGCCCTGTTGATCCTGGCCACGGTGTTGCTCAATCTGGGAGTGGATGCCCTGTCACGCACGCTAAGACAGCGCCTGAGGCTGCAACCGGGCCACGGTGTTTCAGCAAGCAAGGCCCCGGCAAGCGGTTGACCGACACCGCCAGAAGAACGCAAACACGAGTCGCACTATGAAACTGTACCAAGTGGACGCCTTTACCGACGCCCTGTTTGCCGGCAACCCGGCCGCGGTGGTGCCGCTGACACACTGGCTGGATGACGCCCTGCTGCAGAACATCGCACTGGAAAACAATCTCTCGGAAACCGCTTTTCTGGTCCCCGACGATCAAGGCTACGCGTTGCGCTGGTTTACCCCTCAGGTGGAAGTCGACCTGTGCGGCCACGCCACCCTGGCCACCGCCTGGGTGGTGTTCAATGCGCTGGGCTTTCCCGGTGAGCGAGTGCGTTTTTCCACCGCCTCCGGTCCCTTGTTCGTGACTTGCAGCGGGCAGACATTAAGCCTGGATTTTCCGTCACGGCCGGCCCACGCGCTCACTGACATCACCCCGTTTTCCCGGGCGCTGGATTTGCCCATTCGCGAGGTGCTACAAGCCCGGGACACCCTGATCATCGTGGACAGCGCCGATCAGGTGCGCAATTTTCAACCCGACTTCACCGCCATCGCGGCGCTGGATACCTTCGCGGTAATGATTTCCGCGCCCGGCGACGACTGTGATTTTGTCAGCCGCTTTTTTGCCCCGGCCAAAGGCGTTCCGGAAGACCCGGTCACCGGCTCGGCCCATTGCACCCTGGTGCCTTACTGGGCGGACAAACTCGGCAAAAACACGCTCCATGCCCGCCAGCTCTCTGCCCGTGGCGGTGAACTGCACTGCCAGCTGAAAGGCGACCGCGTCACCCTCAGCGGCACCGCCCGCTGCTATCTGCAAGGTGACCTGCAACTGTGATAAGCCCTTCCGCTCAATACGACCTGGTCTTTGTCGGCGCCGGCCACAGCCATGCGCTGGCCCTGCGCATGCTGGCCATGAAACCGATTCCCGGCGTACGCCTGACCCTGGTGTCCCCGGACAGCCTGAGCGCCTATTCCGGCATGTTGCCGGGGCTGATCGCCGGCCACTACACGCTGGATGACACCCATGTGGATGTGTACCGGTTGTGCCAGGCCAGCGGCTGCCGGTTTGTTCAGGCCAGCGTCACACAGCTTGATCCACAGAAACGGCAATTACAGCTCAGCGATGGCAGCCAGCTGGCCTACGACTGGCTGAGCCTGGACGTGGGCGCCACGCCGGATCTCTCGCCCATCGGCAACGATCACGACAGCGTTGTGCCGGTCAAACCGGTGGCCAGCTTTTATACCCGCTGGCAACAACTCTGCCGCGACGCCGGCGGGCAAACGCCCTCACTGGCGGTGGTCGGCGCCGGTGCCGGCGGTACCGAAATGGCACTGGCCATGGCCCACCATTTTCAGAACCGCCAGCAACCGGCAGAGATTCAACTGATCACCGGAGGGGAATTGCTGCCCGGCTTTCCCGCCAGCGTGCGCGAGAAGATGCGCAAGCGGCTGCAAGCCCATAACGTCGCCCTGCATACCCACAATCGCGTTCACTGTGATGCACAACAGCAACTGCAGATGGGAGATCAGCCGCTAACCGCCCAATGGGTGCTCTGGTGCACGGGGGTGCGCGGCCTGCCGATACTGGAAGACAGCGGGCTGGAGTGCGACCAGCGCGGTTTTGTACGCGTCACGGAAAGCCTGCAGACGCTCTCCGATGCACGCATTTTTGCCACCGGTGACTGCGCCGCCTTTCCCACATCCCTGCCCAAGGCCGGGGTCTACGCGGTTCGTCAGGCGCGCACACTGGCCGACAACCTGCGCGCGGCCATTCAAGGGCAACCGCTGGTTGCCTATCGCCCGCAATCCCGATTCCTGTCGCTGCTATCCGCCGGCGGCAAAGATGCCATTGCCAGTCGTGGCGGCAGCCTGTCTGTGGCCGGGCACTGGGTATGGCGCTGGAAGGATCATATCGACCGGGCCTTCATGGCCAAGTTCGATCAACACCTGCCCGCCATGCCCACCGCCCCCGCGGACCCCGACGCCCTGCACTGCGCCGGCTGCGGCGCCAAGGTCGGCAGCGACGCCCTCCATGAAGCACTGGCAGGCCTTCAGCCAGTCATTAATCCGGGGATTGAAGCCGGTGTAGACGCCGCCGATGATGCCGCCATCATCGATTGGCCCGCCGGGCAGCGGCTGGTCCAGAGCCTGGATTTCTTTCCCGCCTTTATCGATGAGCCCTACCTGTTCGGGCGCATTGCCGCCCTGCACAGCCTCAGCGACCTGTACGCCATGAACGCCCGGCCCCACTCAGCCCTGGCCAACATTACCCTGCCCTGGCACCACCCGCGCCTGCAGGGCCGTGACCTGCAACGGATGATGGCCGGAGCCGTCCGGGAACTGAACGCAGCCGGCTGCACCCTGGTCGGTGGCCACACCATCGAAGGCCCACAGATGGCCGCGGGTTTCACCGTCAACGGCCAGGCGGATCCGGCACAGCTCTGGCACAAACGCGGCGCCCGCGACGGCGACCGGCTGATCCTCACCAAGCCATTGGGTAGCGGCGTGCAATTGGCGGCCCTGATGCAGGCGAACAGCAGCAATGGTGCCGCATTCCACGGCCCCTGGCTGGACACAACGCTGCGCCACCTGCTGACCAGCAACCATATGGCGCAACGGGCCCTGCAGGATGTCCCCGTGAATGCCTGCACCGATATCACCGGCTTCGGGCTGCTCGGCCATCTCTACGAAATCAGCCAGCAAAGTGGCGTTACCCTGTCGGTGGATTGCCACAAGGTACCGCTGCTGCCTGGCACGCTGTCGCTGATTCAACAAGGTGTGGCCAGCACCCTCAGCGATGCCAACCGACAGATACTGGTGCATTGCCAACAGCCGCAGCCCGTGGACGACGCCCTGCTTACCGCCCTGTGCGACCCGCAAACCGCCGGGGGGCTAGTGTTCTGTCTGCCCGCCGACTATGCCGGGCAGGCACTGCAACATCTTGATCGTGAAGGCATTGCTGCCACCGACATCGGTAAAGTCCTTGTAAAAGATCGCCCGGATCACGCAGCGATCCTGTTGAATAGCGGTCACACTGGTAGCGTATAACCCTTCAAGAACACAGGAGAATGGTTCATGACCACGTCAAAACGCGTTACCGGTATTTTCAGTGCCTTTGTATTGCTGTTTATGCAAGTGCTGATGGTTCCCGCCGCACAAGCCGCCATGATTGGTAATGACACCGTGATTCAGCAACAGGATCGCGCGGCCATGAAGCAGCAAGTCATGCAGCTGATGGATCATAAAGTGGCCGCTCAGGCGCTAAGCGAATACGGCGTAAACCAGGAGCAGGTCAGTCAGCGACTGGACCGCCTCACCGATGCCGAGCTGCAGCAGCTGGCTCAGAAATCCGAAGAGCTGCCAGCCGGTCAGGGCGTACTGGGCGTGGTACTGGCTATCATCCTGGTACTGGTGATTCTGGATCTGCTCGGCGCTACCGATGTCTTCCCGGTGATTGACCCGGTCAATTAATGGTGACGGCATTGCGCGGCATGTTTTCCGGAAAACCGGTTGCCGCCCTACTGGCAACCGCACTGCTAACGCTGGGCGGTTGCCAGAGTTTTCCCCCACCGCAAAGCGCCAGCGTGCACACCGATCAACAGGTGGTGGTGCCCTTTGTCCCCCAGGACGCTTATCAATGCGGCCCAGCCGCCCTGGCGATGATGCTGCAGTGGGCAGGCAAGGAAGTCAGCGCCGACGCACTGGTGGACGAAGTCTGGTTGCCGGAGCGCAAAGGGTCGCTGGGCATTGAGCTGCGGGCCGCAGCCCGCAGCCGCGGCTTGATGGCCTATCCGGTGGAATCCGCCGAGGCGTTGTTTCAGGAATTACAGGCCAACCGCCCAGTGCTGGTGATGCAGAACCTGGCGTTGCCAAGCTGGCCAAAGTGGCACTTCGCCGTGGTAACCGGTTATCGGGATGAGGGCGATACCGTGGTGTTGCACAGCGGCACCACCCAGAGCGATAGCAGCCACTGGAATCGCTTTATTCGCACCTGGGCCAGGGCCGATCAGTGGGGATTCACGCTGGTGGAAGCCGGCCAGTTGCCCGCCAGCGCCGAGCCTGATGCGCTGTTCCGGGCCATCTCGCCGCTGCCCAATAGCGCCGCCTTCTGGCCCGCTGCCGTGGACGCCTTCCCGCAAAGCGGGCAGCTGTGGTTTGGCTATGGCAATGCCTTGTGGGCGCAGGGCAAGCAGCAAGAAGCGCGGGCTGCGTTTGAACAAGCCGTGCGCCATGAGCCGGAACTGGCCGCCGCCTGGAACAACCTGGCCTATGCCCAAAAGGCAGCGGGTGACAGCAAACAGGCCCGGCAGAGTATTTGCCAGGCCTTGTCGGTGGCACCGGATGATAGCGAGATTCAGGACAGCGCCCGCGAACTGGGCGCTCAGTACTGCGACGTATCGCCGGCGCCTTCCGCATCCTCAGCGCCCTCTGCTCCGGCTTCCTCCTCTTCAGCCGCAAGCTCAGGGTGCTGCGCCACCAACTGATCGCGCTGCTCACGCAGCTTGTCCAGTTTGGCGATCCCTTCTTGCAGCTGTTCAGGGGCGATGCCGAATTCCTTGCCCCTGGCGATCAGCCCTTCCAGCTCCACCATTTTGCGATTCGCTGCCGCTACGAAAGACGCACGAACCGCCTGATTCTGTCTCGCTTCGTACTGCTGATACTGCGCTGGGTCGGCCAGTTCCGCCGCGCTGGGCGGTTCACGTAAATCCGTATTGCGAACCAGCGGCGGCGTACGCGGGTCGCCGTTTCGCATACTTTCACGCAGGGCCGCTACCGCCTGGGGTGAAGGCGTCGGCACCACGGACGGGGCGTTATCCGCCCGCTTCTTCGGCATAGGCAGAGAACGTTCCGCCACCGTATCGATCATCGGCAGGGCTGCCGGCGGCGCTGCGGCTTCCACTTTGGGGCCGGCATCAGGGCTCGAATCCGCAGTAGCTTCCGCCGCCATATTGCCTGCCGATGCCGCCGGCGCCGGGGGCAACAGCCAATAGGCACTGGCGCTTGCGGCTATCAACAACCCGGCCAGCAACCCAGGCCGCAACCGCCCCTGTTGGCGCTGATAGCTCCCGGTCTGGCCTGGCCGGCACTCACCCACCGCCATCACAACACCTCGTGGTTGACCCGCAACGTCGCCGCCTCGGTGGCATCAGCCAGCAAGGTCTGAAAACGCTGCTGCATCTGCTCCCGGGCGATGGCCTGGGCCGCCCGGTAACGCACCGATTCGCTGTCCACACTCTGGTAGCCCATTTCTTTCTGGTCTACCCAGAGTAGCTCCCAGTAAGGCGCGCTGTCTGTGGCCGGGCTACGGAACGGCGGTGACACTCGCTGCACCGGCTGCACAAACGCCAGCGCCTGGGTCCAGTGGTCCTCTCGGCTATCACGGTCGATCCAGCCCAGCGCCCCGCCCTGCTCACGGTCATCGGCAACGGAATAACGCGCGACTGCGTCAGCAAACGCGATGGCCGGGTCCCCACTATCCGCTTTCTGGGCTTTCTGCGCTTTCTGGACATCCAGCAGCTCGGCATAAATCCGGTCGGCTTCGGCCTGACTGTTGACCCGCAAGTGGTAAGCGTGAACACGCTCCACACGGGTAAATTCGTCCTGGTGCTGTTGGTAATACGCGGCGATCTGGTCCTGGCTCACTTCAGCCGCCAAAGCCCGTAACTGCGGGTTATCGTCATGGATATCGTGCATCAGCCCCAGGTCATGGAGCAGCTCATCGCGGCTCATGGCGTCATCAATACAGTCATCCACTGCCGCAATGGCCCGGGCCGACAAACCGGAGTGTTGATCAAACCAGTAGAACACATACTCCATGGTGAGCTGCTGCTTGATCGCCTCACGGATAAAGCCGGTATTGAGGTTGTGCATCTGCACTTTCAGCTGGATGTTCTGCCGGCGATACAGATCCCACAGCGTCAGCGTCTGCTCTGGCTGATCCTCCGCAAAACGGTAACGGGCAATCACCAGCTGGCTGGCCGCCTGCTGCTGGGCCTCAGTCATGGTGGCGTACAACGCCTGATCCAGCGACAGCAACGGAGCCAACACATCCTCAGACAGCAACAACGGCTCAGTCAGATAATCCAGACTGTCAGTCGTGCCGCTTTCTTCCACCGCTACCCGCAGGTCATCGGCAAAAGCCGTACGAATCAGTTTGAAGCGTTGTTGTTCCTGGCGAGTCTGCGCATCGTAGCCCACCCGACTGGTGTCGGCATGCCCGTGGGCGGCCACGTCGTCATGTTCATGGGCCAGGGCCGCCAACAACCGGTTTTCCACCAGCCCCTTGAGCACAGCTTCACGGCTGACCTGCGGTTCGCTGCGCTGTGCGGCAGCCACAAACACATTCAGGGTCGCCGCCGGAATCACGCTGCCATCCACGCTTGCTGCCACGTTATCGGGCAACGGTCCCCAACGCTGCCAGCTGGCATAGCCGGCCAACGCAACAGCTGCGAACCCAATGGCCAACATCCATCGATGCAATCCCATGGCCGTTTTCCTCTATCTTGTTATTGGTGCAACGCGGGCACGCATCTCCCTGCACGTGCTTTTACGTGTAGCGTGATGCATGCCGCTTGTTGCGTTTTCTTATCAGGGATTAACCTTCACAGCGGCATGATTCAGCACATGCACCACCATGGCGATGGCATGGGGAATCACCACCTGTGCCACCTGTACCCGGTCCGAGTGGTCGGTGCTGGACAGCACGATCCCGCCGTTGCTGTAAGCCATGGCACCGCCTTGAGTCAGCAAGGGGCGAATGTCATTGCTGGCGGTAGCAAGCGGAGTGAAATCCGTCAGAGCCTGATCGACCAAAGCGGTGTTGTTCAGGTTCTCGCTGTCGTAGTAATCCGCCACCCAGGATTCCCAGCCACTGTGGTTCAGTGCCGAGGTAGTCCACACATGGTGCGGTTGCAGCAGGTCAGTGGTGTGCATCACGAAACCCAGGGTCTGGGCCGTGGGGTTGGCGAGGAACTGGCTGTACCAGTACTGGCCCAGGTTATCGATGGGCTGGAACGGCATTTCCTCGAAGTCATCGTACATGGACTTGCTGGACGTACTGCCCTGACGATAGTTGGCTTCGGTCACACCGTAGGTGTTGTACTCAGTGTCATCGGCGCAGCTCCAGAAGCACCAGCCGGTCATGCCCCCGTTACCATCGTCCATGTAGTCACCCACCAGCCAGGTCGCCGCGATGTTATCGATATCGCCCCAAACGGTGAGCAGGTCGTAGTTATAACCGCCCAGGTCGTTGCCGTGAACATCAGAGCCACGGGTATGGTTCTGGAAATGCCAGTAGGAAGTGTAGTTCACCAGGGAGGCCCCGGCATTGAAGACCGGCGCATACACGCAGTCCCCGGTGACCGCGCCACACAGGTAGGTATCCTGGAAATCGTCCACGTCGTAGGCACCCTGCCCAATCACTTCCGCAAACTGGTCCATGCTGTAGCCGGCCGCGTTGACCCAACTCTTCAGGCGGTTGTACTCCGTGGTCGTCGGGTGCGCCTTCATGTAGTTAACCGCATCAATGGCAATGCGTTTGTGGGTGATTTGCTGAAACGCCTGGGCAGGCGATGACAGAACAGCTGCGGCCAGCAGGCCGGTGAGTGCGAGCTTCTTCATGGGGGTCCCCTCCCGTTATTGTGGTTATGTAACTTTTTGTGTTTATTGATCAAACAATAAACAACCCGGCATACCAACCCAAGGGCTCAGACGGACAAAACATGGACATTTCCTGACAGGCCGCGCCCTGCTCGCCTTCCCTTTTCGGCTCCTCTCCATGCCCGCCCCTCGTATAGAATGGGCACCTGCACACCCTGCCATGAAGAAGTGACAATACATGGACATCGTTTTTGTTCTGGTGGAACCCGCCCGCGGGGAAAACATCGGCGCCGCTGCCCGCGCCATAAAAACCATGGGTTTCAAAGAGTTGCGACTGGTTAATCCGGGCGACATGCGCGCCGCCCAGTGGGTCGCACACCACAGCAACGACGTGCTGGAGCAGGCCGTGATCGTGGACACCCTGGATCAGGCGCTGGCCGATGTGGACCTGAGCATTGCCTGTACCGCCCGGCACCGCCTGCAGAAAGACCGTTATGTGGATGCGGATCGTTGCGCCGAACTGGTCGCTGGCAAGGGAAACAGCGTGCAGCGGGTCGCCATCGTCTTCGGCCGGGAAGCCAGCGGCCTGACCGGCGACGAAGTGGCCCGCTGCGACCTGGCCAGCAGCATCCCGCTGGCGCAGGCACAACCGTCACTGAACCTGGGCCAGGCCGTGATGGTCTATGCATGGGAATTGCGCAAACGGCCGGCGACAGTGCAGCCCGAAGCGGACCCAACCACCTTCGGCCACACCCGCCAGGCCCTGCATCAACTTCTGGCGGCACTACAGATACAGCCGACCGAAAACCTCCACCAATGGGTGGACGAACTGCTGCCCCTGGCCAGTGACCGGGAACTGGGACTGGTTCGCCAGCTGCTGCGCCGCATCAAGCGACTGTAACGCCGCGAATGCCCTGACAAGCCGCTCTTCAACACAGCACACGCCACCGGGAAAGCAATAAACGCAACCCTGTGATACAAAGACAACAACACTTTTCTGGAGCCTCGTTGTTATGGATCGACGACTGCCTGTCGCACTGCTGATATTGCTACCCGTTCTCGCCATCGCGCAGCCTGGCAGTTTTTCCCTGCCCGGCGTTGGCGACCTGCAAAAGCAGCTCACGGAAACCAGTGATAAAAAATCTGACGGCACGGACAATCCCGACAAAAAACAGCTCAAGGAGACCCTGAAATTCCGTCAGGAGATCGACAGCAACCAGGAAAAAATCAAGGAACTGAAAACCTTTTCCCGGCAGGCTGCCAGCCAACGCACACGCCTCAACGCCGAACTCACACGTCTGCGCCAGGAGCGGGACACCGACTGGGAAAAACACTACGCATCCAAAAATCTGGACGCTCTGGTGAAAGCCCTGGTCAGTGAGCTGGATGCCCTGGAAGCCAACCAGGAAGACCTGGCTGACGCCAACAGCGACCTGACCCGTGCCCAGACCCTGCCGGAACAGGCCCAGAACGTGATCAGCAAAGCCATGGACCGGCTGGACGTCATTCGCACCCGCCTCAACCAGGGCGTGGATGAAGAAGGCGAAGCCTTGTCCGAATTACAAACGGGCACCTTGAACACGGAGATGAAAGCCCTGGAGTCGCGCATCGAGCGCTACAACCAGGAGCTGGCCATCGTCGACAAGCAGCAGGACATCGCCCGCCTGAGACAACAAAGCGACAAACAGCATCAGCTCATCATCGAAGCAAAACTGGACGCCCTGCAGCCACTCATCAATGAGCGCCGCCTGAATCAGCTGGAGGAAACCGCCAATTCCCCGGAAACCGATCTCCCGCAAAGCGTGCTGGACCACCCCCAGGTCCAGAAAGCCATGGACAAGAACCGGGCCCTACGTGAACAACTGGCTGGTGCCAGCGAAAGTGTAAACAGCCTGCTGCGTGAAGCGGTCAACACCAAGACCGAACTGGACAAGGCACGTTCATTATCCTCCACCGTCAACGACCAGATTCGCATGCTCGATGGCAGCTTGCTGCTGTCGCGCATTCTTTACGAGCAGCAAAAAAGCCTGCCCCAGGATCAGGGCGAACTGAATCTGGACAAGGATATTTCTGACGCGCGCCTCAGCCAGTTCGATATCGAACGGGCCATGCAGGATCTGGATGACGCCCCCCTGCCCTCACAGACCCAGGCGGACAAACCCCTGAGCCCGGCACTGGAGCAGGCCTTTTCCATCCTCCGCGAAGAGCGCCTGGCCATTTACGACCAACTGGACCAGGAACTGAGCCGCCAGCTGGCCATCCTCACTCGTACCCAGCTCAGCCATGAACAGCTGCGCAAAATTACCCGCAGCCTGCACAACACCATTTCCGAACAAACCTTCTGGATGCCCAGCAACCAGCCCCTGAGCTTTGAATGGCTTGGCAAACTGCCAAAAGAACTGATGGAACAGGTTAAAACCATGCCCTGGGGCGACCTGTGGGAGGGAACCGGCAATCTGTTCAGCCGCAAATGGGTCTGGCTGATCGGACTGCTCATCCCGGCAGCGCTGCTGATGGTGGTACGCAGCAAGCTCAAAACCCGCATCGACGAAATGAACAAGGATGTAGGGTACCTGCGCCGTGACAGCCAGGCGCACACCCCCCTGAGCCTGCTGTACACCTTTCTTATTGCGGCACCTGTCCCGCTTTTCCTTGGCCTGCTGGCCGCCGGCTTGTGGGTGCAGCCTGGCACATTCACCAGCGTCATGGGCGCTGCCGTGGCCCAGATTGCCTTGCTATGGCTGGTATTCGAAGTGCTCTACCGCCTGCTTAAAACCAATGGCATCGCCCAGCGCCATTTCCGCTGGAGCATGGAATACAACCATCAAATGCGGCGACGCCTGCTGGTAACCGGCCTGGCGCTCATCCCCCTTACCTTCCTGGTGGCGTTTGGTGACCAGTGGCCAGCACAGCTCAGTAATGACCGGCTCGGACTGGTAATCATGATGGCATCCATGATCACCATCATGGTGAGCCTGCCCTGGGTGGCGCAGTCCTACCCCGGCCGTCATTACAGCCGCACCATGAGGACCCTGGCCACCGGCCTGTGCATTCTTGCCCCGCTCACCCTGATCGTGCTCACCGGCGTGGGTTACTACTACACCTCGGTACGCCTCACCGGGCACATGATCTACAGCCTCTACCTGATCGCACTGTGGATCGTTCTGGATGCCACCGCCGTGCGCGGCCTCGCCGTGGCAGCCCAGCGGCTTTCCTACAAACGGGCCGTGGCACAGCGCGAAGCCGAACAGAAAGAAGACACCAGCAGCGCCGAAGCCGTGGAAGTGGAAGAACCGCAACTGGACCTGAAACAGGTCAACCAGCAGTCCCTGCGCCTGATCCGCCTGGCGCTGGTGGCCGCAATCGGCCTGCTGGTGTATTGGGTCTGGGCAGACGTACTGCATGCCTTCGCCTATACCGACAACATCGTGCTGTGGGAAACCGCCGAAGGGGCCGGCCAGGCCGCCACCACCTCCCCCATCAGCCTTGGCGACGTGATTGCCTCGCTGGTCATCGGTGCCGTGACCTTCCTGTTGGCCAGCAACCTGCCGGGCCTGCTGGAAGTGCTGGTGCTGTCACGCATGGATCTGCGCCAGGGCACCAGCTACGCCACCACCACCTTGCTCTCCTACGTGATTGTCGCCAGCGGTATCATGCTGACGCTTGGCGCGCTGGGCCTGAGCTGGGACAAGATGCAATGGCTGGTGGCGGCACTGGGCGTCGGGCTGGGTTTCGGCCTGCAGGAAATCTTTGCCAACTTTATCTCCGGTATCATCCTGCTGTTCGAGCGCCCGATTCGCATCGGTGACGTGATTACCATCAACAACCTGGATGGCACCGTCAGCCGCATTCGCATCCGTGCCACCACCTTGATTGATTTCGACCGCAAGGAAATCCTGGTCCCCAACAAGGTGTTCGTCACCGAACGGCTGATCAACTGGTCCCTCTCCGACACCGTAACCCGGATCATCCTCAAGGTGGGCTTTGCCTACGGCTCCGATTTGCAGAAATGCCGCGACATTCTGCTGCAGGCCGCAAAAGAGAACCGCCGCGTACTACGTGACCCGGAACCTGTCGTACTGTTTATGGGCTTTGGTGCCAGTACCCTGGACCATGAACTGCGCGTCCACGTGGATGACATCAACGACCGCCTGGCCGCCACCGACGAGCTGAACCGCCACATCGACGCCCTCTGCCATGAGCACAACGTGGAAATCGCCTTCAGCCAACTGGACATCCATATCCGCAATGGCAACGGCGACCAGCTGAATCTGGAAACACATTCGGCAGAAGAGGAAGGTAATGGGGACGACAACACTCGACCGCCAGAAGCCAACGACGGCGAGTCCAACGAAAGCAGCGATCCGCGCTAACCACCGCAGGAGCGTCGCTGGCGGCGCGATAGAGCAACCGTGACGAGTCGCGGGCAGCGAGTTTCGAAAATCAAAATCTGGACGTTGGGAAAGTCAGGTTTTCGCTTCTCGTTCCTCGTTTCTCGCAACTCGATTGGGTAACCGCAACGCGCCTACGGGGAGCCTGGGCTTACAGCACCACCTCAAAACACTCCAGCTGCGGCGGCCCCAGGTAAATATCCTTGCGGGCGCCGGCATTGGCGTGGGCCTTTCGGAACGCATCCGACCTGGTCCAGCCTTCAAACGCTTCACGGGATTCCCAGGTGGCGTGGGACGAAAACAGCGTGTACTCCTCGGTGCTTGCCCCCTGCAGCAGATTGAAACTCTTGAAGCCCGGCACCTCTTGCAGAAAAGTATCCCGGCCTTTCCAGATAGCGATAAAGTCCTGCTCGCAGCCGGGTTTGATCTTGAAGCGGTTCATTGCAATAAACATCGTCGTCTCGGAGTCATTTTTGGTGTGATCGGTTGTCGCACTGTCTGCGCGCACGTCAGCCTCCGGATTCCATCACACGCAGCTCGGCAAGCGCAATGACCGCCAGTGAACAGACCGCGAGATTAACCGTGGTTGAATTAAATGCAGATACGGTAAACGCAGGCACCACAAAAAGAGTGAAAGCGAACAGCCCGAACAAGGCCGCAATAGTGATGACATAAGGCCAGCGCTGGCGGTAAAAGACCCACACCATCAACCCGAGCACCACTTCCATCCCACCCCCCACATAAGAAAGCAGGTGCGCCTGTGCCTCATTCAGGCCAAGCGCCATATTCATGCGCAGCTCATCCGCATGGGGCCCCAGCAGCTTCGGTACAATGCCCTGATAAAGCCAGATAAAGGCGATGGAAAAACGGCAGACCTGAAGATTCATCACCTACTTCGCCCCCAGAAAACGGTCTGCGTGGTCCGGCGAAGGAAGCACGCAGGCATCGTATTTACCAAAAAGACGGTAGCGATTGCGCGCCATACGGTCGTACAGCCAGTCACGTATGCCACGCGGGCATATCAGCGCGACCGCCGCCAGTGGCCACGGAAAAGGAAGCCCCCTAAGCACCCGAATAATGGCGGTAGAACGCACATAAAACGCGCCTTTCTCCACCAGCACCAACGTATCAAATTCCTCAAGCGGCAAACCGCACCAGGCCAGAATCGCACGCCCTTCATCAGACTGCACAGTAGCCAGCTTATATCGGCGGCGAGCATCAAAACGCACCAGAAACCGTGCCCAGTAGCTGCACAGCACGCAAACACCATCAAACAGGATCACACGATCCGCTTCATTCATACCCGGTGGTCGTTCGTTGGTGTGCATTGAATTTCTCCTGAACTCAGGCTATCGAGGAAAAGGCCAATCTTCCCATTTCCCTGCTGAAGCCAAGTAACGGGAAACGAGAGGTTTGACTGCGGATACGCTGCACGGTTATGAGAAGATGTCCACTAAAGGGGGTGGGCTTGGCAGAGCACGCGACGAAAGAAAAGTCTCTCCCCAATGCTTTCATAAGAAAAACAACCTCGATCAAGAACACTATATTTTCTTTTTAACGGGAACGGTTTTCCCTCCCGATTCAACCCATGCTCCATACCCACCGGAAATGTGAGCGACATTGTTCAACCCCATCTCTTTTAACGTAGCGGCTGCCAGTGCCGACCGCCAACTGGAGCGGCAAAAAAGGATAAACTTCTTATCTTCAGCAAAGACAGGCTTAAAATATGGACTATCAGGATCCACCCAAAACTCGAGCATACCGCGCGGGGCATGTATTGCGCCTGGAATAGTACCTTCTTTGTTAAGCTCTCTGACATCACGAATATCGACGAATTGAACATCTGAATTTCCAACAAGAGCTTTTGTTTCTTCCAAGGACAGCGTTTCTATTTTTTCTGACGCTTCAGAAACGAGCTGCTTTGATGATTTTTTCAATGCCATTTCATTACTCCTGGATAGCTTTACCTGGGCTTTTGATGCCTAACGCTCTAAAAATGAAAAAGACAGTTTACCTACATATTGAGAAACAAAAAAATCCATCCACCCCGATACCCCAAAATGAAACCGCTCCTTACAATCTCTTTGACAATTTTAACAAGCCAGACGGCCACAGATAATACCTCGCACAATTACCAGCTCTTGCCTCCTTCCGACCAGCCATTAGGATCAGGCCTTGCCTTTTGCTACTTGGGGACCAGGGCAAGATCTGACCCCAAATTCGTCACTCAAAACACTCCCGTTACTGCGGCCCCAGGTAAATGTCCTTGCGCGCCTTGCCTGGCGCACCAATGTCATCACCGGATTTCGCTTGTTATCTGGTTGTCTCCTAACCATTCTTTAACGGAAGAGACGACTTCGCTTGTGCGGTCCTTTCCAGAAGGATCATGAAACTTGTGATCAAGTCCCTTAACCGTGCGAAATTCGACGTTATTCCTGTTTTTCATCAGCATCCTCGCTTGATCATAAGCCAGCTTTGGCGAAACACTCTTATCCAGTTCGGACTGAATAATCAACAAAGGGGCGCTGACACTCAGCAACAGTTCAGTCTGATCTGCAGCCAACATACTCTTCCACCAACGAAAACCGTGCCCACTCATCACAAAAGTCATACTCTCGGAACTTTCGATGGCTCCTTTAAATTCCAGAAACCCCTGTGTTGCCTATTCAAATGCTTCCGGTGGAAGATCAACGCTCATGCTATAAAAAACGTCATCAACGAAAAATCGGCCTCCGCCATTAAGAGTGATAACCGCACTCACCTTATCACTCCGGGAAGCAACCATTGCTGCAACCAGTGCCCCCTCACTCCCCCCCAGAAGAATAATGTTGTCATATTCAAGTTGCTCATCTAACCATGACATCACTTGCAGATAGTCGTCCGCCCGCTGTCTCGGAGAATCATGCTCATAATACGATGCCGGACACTCCGGACTGTCACCCGAACCGTTCCAGGGAACCGACCGGGTAAGGGCATATTTTTCCACCGTAAGAACATCCGCATCACCGATCACAGCGGCAAAGCGGTCATTAATCACCTTGCTGTGTACCACACTATTGCAATCCGATCCCTGCATCAGCACCAGCAGATGCCGACCTCCTTTCTTGTCCAGATAGAAAGTGATTGTAGACCCATCCGGCCGCATTAAAGGTACTCCCTCTTCTGCAAACCCGTACTGAATGGCAAACAGCAAAAACGCCATGATTATCGCGAGAGTTCTATACATGAGTCATTTACCTGGGAAGCGTTAGGCCAGCTTTTTTATTTTCATCCAGGGCACAAGCACACCCTGAATTTTCTTCCTTCGATTCCCACAACCTTAGGAAAGTTCAATCAGGAGGCCATCAGACTTGAGTGTGTTATCAACCCTAAAAAGAATAGAAATTCTGAAGAGTAAGGAGCGCCCCTGTTCAATTCGTGCATTCAGCGTATTGGTATTGCCCGTTCCGGATTATGCGGAACGTTCCGCTGAAAACGAGCGACGCGTGCAACTTTACGATCTTGCGATCACGTTAGAGCCTCCTGTGATGTACAATCTTTCCACATTTTTCTGAGCCACTGACCATGCGAACCTTCGTTCTCCGGGCCCGCGCGGCCTCCACTAACAGCCAGACTCTACTCGCCAACGTGGGCGGGGATGCCCATAGCGAGATTCTGGCGCATACGTTGATGAATGCGATCTTTGTGGCCCAGTCGCATCGAGACGATGTGGTGGTGCATCTGGTGCTGGAAAGCACCCAGGACTATTCCCGCACCATTACCTTTGTGGCGGCGGAGATGCGGGATATTGGCGGATTTCATGAGCAGGCGCTGCTGGCCAAGGTGGTGCGGGCGCTGGATGCCTCTGCCGGCATGGGCAAGGAACAGATGAAAGCCGTGGAGAGCGGAATTACCGTGCGCACGCAGAGCTTTGAAAAGCTGGTGAAGGAGCTGGCTGAGGATGGGCATCAGCTGTACATGATGGACCCCAAGGGAGAGAGCATCCGCGAGCTCACCTTTGCCGAGAAACCCTGTTTTCTGCTCACTGATCACATTCCCATGCCGAAGAAGAGCTTCAACAGCCTGAAGCGACTGGGCACGGAGAAGATCAGCCTGGGACCGACCATGCTGTTTGCGTCGCAATGCGTGGTGTTGATTAATAATGAGCTCGATTTGGCGGGGGTATAGTACTGGGTTGAGAAGCGAGTGACGAGTTTCGAGTTGCGAAAGACAAAACAGAACGGGTTTCGGGTTCTGGGGTTCGAAACTCGCTTCTCGTAACTCGAAACGGCTTTTCCTCGCTGTCGCTCGGTTCGCGCCTCAAGATGCGCTCCTACAGCGGCTACGTCAGGTCGGTTTAGGGTTTAGCTATTAATTATTCATTATTAACTATTAATTAACTCTCTAACCACACTTCCCGCGCCCATTGCCAGATGCTGCCCCACACCTCGTCTTCGTTGATGCCGCTACCCGGCTCCCACAGCACCACTTCCCCTTCCTGGGACATGGCGTAGATGCCGTTGCCGGCTTCGCAAACGGGAATCAAATAGCGAGGCAGGCCCTGATCCCAGGCGTTGGCGGCCATTTCCGGGAGGAAATTGTGGGCGTAGTCGTCCATCACCGTGGCGGGCTCCAGGCTGCCACAGACGATGTCGCTGGCGTTAAGCAGAAACTCCTTGTAATCCCCCGGCAGTGAAATCAGCAGCTGCTCTTCAATTTCCACCAACCGGTCTTCGTCTGGCAGTTCCAGGGCCACCAGACCACCGTCATGGCGCTCACGCAGCATGTCTATCACGTCATCCATAAATTCATCTTTGAGGGTTGCGATGGGAATGCATATTCAGCCCCGGCGGAACGGGAACAGGAACTGTTTGACCACCCCTTCCGGCACCTGGGTGCTGGCACGGGTGCCGTACTCGGCGGCCAGCCGATCCGGCATGATCAGGGTGCCGAACAGTTTATCGTAGATGGGCAGGAAGGCGGCGTAGTTTTTGTCTACGGCTTCGTCTTCCGAGGAATGGTGCCAGTGATGAAATTCCGGGGTCGCGATCAGCCAGCGCACGCCCGGGAACCGGAAACGGACATTGGCGTGGATAAAGATGGCGTGGAACGACACGAACACCAGATAGGCATACACCGCCGAGGGTGAGAAGCCGAGGATAAAGATCGGCAGATAGCCAATAAAACGGTTGGCGATGATTTCCACCACATGCAGCCGTGAGGAGGCCAGCCAGTCCATCTGGGTAGTGGAATGGTGCACAGCGTGGAATTTCCATAGCCAGGGCACTTCGTGAAAGGCCCGGTGAATCCAGTAGCTGCCCAGATCGATCACAATCAGAATTTCAATAAACTGCAGCCACAGGGGCTGGCTGGCGATGGCCTGCTGAAAGCCGATATCCACCTTGTCGTGCAGCAACACCTGAATAGGGATGATGGTGAAGAAGCTGATCAGCTGCAGGGCCACATGGCTGAACAGGAAGTACTTCATGTCCGTCACCCAGCCACCGCGCAGGGTCTTCTGTTCCCGGTTTTTCGGGTAGGCACGCTCCAGCGGAATAAAGACCAGCCCCAGCACCAGCAGTGTCAGGATGAAATAATCCAGGCCGGCATACAGGCTGCGGCCATCCACCGGTGGCACATCCAGGCGCCCGGAACCGATTAGCGCAGCCATGCAGGCCAGCACCATGCCGATGATGCCGTAACGCCGTTCCTGGTGACGAAACACGCTGAAAAAGCCGCAGGTAAACCCGATACCGATGCCGATAAACAGCAGCAGCCGCAAGATCTCGGCATTATAAAACGCCCTGAATTCAGGCGTGGTAAACAGTTCCGGATAAAGAAAACAGAAACTTCCCAGCAGCGCCAAGAAACCCAGCCCGATGGAGATCGTCGCCGTAATCTTGCCCTGCCCCGGCGTCAGATCCACCTCTTCGTAGCGTTCGCGCAGAAATTCCGACATTACCCCTCCCTTCCTTGTTCTTTCTTGTCCTGTGGCGGCCCTGCCGCCAGCCTTTCTTTGCCAGACCATGCTGCAGCGGCCTGGCGCCAAGTACCAGTACACGCCCGTAACAAGCTGCTACACTGCGCGTTCAATTAGATAGACGCTGCACGCAACACGCGACCCGCTTCAACCGGGACAGGCCGTACTTATCCGGCCCCCATTCTCCCTGCTTAAAGGCCCGGGCGCGAGGCACTGACTCTCACCTCTTGCCATTGTCTCGTTCGCCCGGTGTTGTTGGGTTTGAAGGCTGAGGGTTGCGTGATGCGCGTTTCATGACGCCTGGATTTATAAAGTATGCCACTGATTACCCTTCGCGACATTCAACTCAGCTATGGCCAACAACCGCTGCTGGACCACGTCAACCTGTCCATCGACGTGGGTGAGCGCCTGTGTCTGATCGGCCGTAACGGGGCGGGCAAGTCCACCCTGATGAAGGTCATCGCCGAAGAAATTCAGGCCGATGACGGTCAGATCGAGAAGACCCAGGGGCTGAGTGTGGCCCGGCTGGAACAGGAAGTGCCCGATGACCAGGAGCACAGCGTGCACTTCATGGTGGCCGAAGGGCTGGGGGAGCAAGGCGCCCTGCTCAGCGAACACGCCGAGCTGGTACACCATCTGGGCGACGGGGACGACAAGATACTGGCCCGCTTCGAAGAGCTGAGCACCGAGATCGAGGCCCGCGGTGCCTGGCAGCTGTCCCAGCGGGTGGACACCGTGCTTTCCAAGCTCAATCTGGATGGTGACATGTCTTTCGCCGGCCTTTCCGGCGGCATGAAGCGGCGCGTACTGCTGGCCCGTGCTCTGGTACAGGACCCGGACATCCTGCTGCTGGACGAGCCCACTAACCACCTGGACATGGAATCCATCCAGTGGCTGGAAGAGTTCCTGAAAAACTTTGGCACTACCCTGGTCTTTATTTCCCACGACAGGGCCTTCATTCGTTCACTGGCCACCCGCATCATCGAGCTGGATCGCGGCAAGCTGACCAGCTGGCCCGGCAGTTATGAAAAGTACCTGAGTGGCAAACAAGCGGCGCTGGATGCGGAAGAAAGAGCCAATGCCGAGTTCGACAAGAAACTGAGTCAGGAAGAAAAGTGGATTCGCCAGGGCATCAAGGCACGCCGCACCCGCAATGAAGGCCGGGTGCGTGCGCTGAAAGCCATGCGCGACGAATTTTCCCAGCGCCGCAGCCGCACCGGCACCGCCAGCCTGACCATCCAGAGCAGCGACAACTCCGGCAAGATCGTGGTGGAAGCCGACCAAATCAGCTATGCGGTGGGCGGCAAACAGATTGTCCGCGATTTTTCCGTGGCCCTGATGCGCGGCGACCGGGTGGGCATTCTGGGCCCGAACGGCTGTGGTAAATCCACCCTGATTCGCCTGCTGCTGGATCGCCTGGCTCCGGACAGCGGCACCGTAAAACAGGGTACCCAGCTGCAGGTGGCCTATTTCGACCAGCTGCGCGACACCCTGGACGAAGAAAAAAGCGTGATCGACAACGTGGCGGAAGGCTCCGATGTGATCAACCTGAATGGCCAGAACAAGCATGTGATCGGCTATCTGCAGGATTTCCTGTTCGACCCCGCCCGGGTTCGCCAGCCGGTGAAATCCCTGTCCGGCGGCGAGCGCAACCGTTTGCTGCTGGCCAAGCTGTTCACCAAGCCCTTCAACCTGCTGGTACTCGATGAGCCCACCAACGATCTGGATGCGGAAACCCTGGAACTCCTGGAGGAACAGCTGATCAACTACCAGGGCACCCTGCTGCTGGTCAGCCACGACCGTGAGTTCATCGACAATGTGGTGACCTCCACGCTGGTCTTCGAGCACGGTGAATTGAACAGCTATGTGGGCGGCTATCAGGACTGGTTACGCCAGCGTCCGGAACCGAAGCGGGAAAAAGCCGTCAAAGCCGCCAAGCCGGCAGCAGTAGCGGAAAAGCCTGCTCCTGCCCGCAAGAAGCTGTCATACAAGGATCAACGGGAACTGGAACAATTACCCGCTCGCATCGAACAGCTGGAAGCGGATCTGGACGCGGTACAGACACGCATGTCCGACCCGGATTTTTACAAGGGTGAGCCGGCTGATATCAGTGCTGCACAAGCCCGGCAAAGTGAGCTGGAGCAGCAACTGGAAGTGGCTTTCTCCCGCTGGGATGAGCTGGACCAACAGGGCTAGCGCGGGCGCGGTGCGCCGCGCCGGCCGTACGGAAAACGACACGCAAGGAGCCGTTTGTGCACAAACGCCTGTCATGGATAACCCTGGGCATCCTGTCATTGCTCACCGCCTTGGCTCAGCCCGTCTGGGCCACCGAAATGGAAGACGAAGAGCGAGCGCTGGAGCGGCAGCAGGAAACCGACGCTGACACGCCCAACAAGCCTCCTCACCGGGCGGACAGCAACCAGAGTGACGCAGACGAAGCGTCTGGTAACGCCGAGGCGGAGCCGGAAAAACCCTCCCCCCTGCCACTGCTGGGCCAGACAGTGGAACCCGGCACCTTTGCCACCCTGCACTGGACGCCGGATCAGTCCTTCGCGTCCATTGCCACGCCGGTGCCGGTACTGGTCGCCCACGGTGACAAACCCGGCCCCAAACTCTGCCTCACCGCCGCCATCCATGGCGATGAACTGAACGGCATCGAGATGGTCCGCCGCCTGATGTACGAACTGGAACCGGATCAGCTGGCTGGCACGGTGATTGGTGTGCCCATCGTCAACCTGGACGGTTTTCGCAGTGGTACTCGCTACCTGAGCGATCGCCGTGACCTGAACCGTTATTTCCCCGGCAACAAGGATGGCAGCGCGGCCAGTCGCGTGGCCCATTCCCTGTTTGGCAATATCGTCAGCCACTGCGACTATCTGGTCGATCTGCACACCGGCTCCCAGAAGCGGGTCAACCTGCCTCAGCTACGCGCGGATCTGGATAACCAGGACGTGGTCGCCTTCGCCAAGCACTTTGGCGGCATGACAGTGTTGCACAGCCCCGGTGTCAGCGGCATGCTCCGCGATGCGGCGGTTAAAGACGGCATCGTCGCCGTGACCATGGAAGCCGGTGGCCCCAACCGGCTGGAAACCCAGGCAGTGAACTATGGCGTGCAGGCCATTGAAACCCTGCTGGAAAACCTGGAGATGCGTAAGGCCAGCCGTTTCTGGAGCGCTCCACAGCCGGTGTTCTTCGAATCAGAATGGATTCGTGCCAGCCAGGGCGGGATTCTGCTCTCCGAGGTGAAACTCAACGACAAGGTGAAAAAGGGCCAGATCCTCGGCACCGTCACCGACCCGATCAGCAATACGGGCAGCGCCATTATCGCCCCCTACAACGGGCGAGTGCTGGGCATGGCGGTTAACCAGGTGGTCCACGCCGGCTTTGCGGCCTTCCGCATCGGTGAAGAGAAGAGCACCGAGGAAGTGGAAGCCCAGGCAGAAAAAGCCAGCAAGGAAAAAGAAAGCAAAGGAGAGAAAGGCGGGAAAGCGGAAAACCCGGAGGAAAACGGCGAGCCTGTGCCTGTGCCTCCCAAGGCGCCGCGACCTGAACGGGACGTGGATCGTGTCGACGACCTCAGTGTTATCGACCATCAGGATGATGAAGACAACGAACCTCACCCCTGATTCTCTCGCTGAATCGCTGCGCGGGATAGATTTCCCGCGCAGCAATCAGCCCCTGGCGTGCTATTGCACCACGATCTGGTCGCGCATTTTCGCCAGTGTTTTCTCCCCGATACCCTTGATCGCCAGCAGCTGATCCGGGCTGGTAAAGCCGCCCTGGCTATCCCGAAAATCGATGATCGCCTGGGCCGTTTTCGGGCCAACCCCGTGCAGTGTTTCCAGTTCGGCCATATCGGCAGTATTCAAATTGACGGCACGGTTCTCTGCCTTCGCCCCAGCCGCCTTGGCGGGTTCTGCGGCGGCGGTTTTGACAGCGTCTGTGCCAGGGGCAGGCTGCAGTTCGACGGCAGCGGCGGGCATTACCAGGGCCATCAGCAGAGGCAGAATCGCAACGTAACAGGGTTTCATATGAGATCTCCGTATTCTTTATTCTGAATGGAAATCTCACTTTAAGGAGGCATAAATACTGCTGTTATCCGCCAGCCACAAACGGTGTTGTAAGCAGATTAGGCCAGACTTTGTAATATAGCGTCGACTACATCCGTAGGTGTGGCGGACTGGGTGATGGGCCGGCCGATTACCATATAGTCCACACCCGCATCACGAGCCTGTACCGGTGTAAGCACCCGACGCTGATCTCCCGCGTCTGACCCTTCCGGTCGAATCCCCGGGGTCACCAGTTCAAAGGCCGATCCGCAGGCCTGTTTCAGCATTACCGCTTCCTGGGCAGAACAGACCACGCCATCCATGCCTGACGCCTTGGCCAGCTCTGCCAGGCGCTGCACCTGTACCTTGGGCACATCCACCACACCCACCTGCTGCAGATCGCTGTCATCCATGCTGGTCAACACAGTCACGGCAATCAGGTGTGGACGCTGGGCGCGATTGGCAATGGCATTGGCCGCGCCTTCCATCATCCGCTGGCCACCACTGGCGTGCACGTTCACCATCCACACGCCCATGTCCGCCGCGGCCGCCACAGCGCCTGCCACGGTATTGGGGATGTCGTGGAATTTCAGGTCCAGAAATACCTCAAAGCCCAGCTTGTGTAGCGATTCCACCACCGCCGGGCCACTGCGGGTAAAAATTTCCTTGCCCACCTTTACCCGCACCTTGGCCGGATCCAGTTGCTTTGCCATGGCCAGAGCCTGGGCTGCATCGGGATAGTCCAGAGCGACAATAACGGGGCTGGAAATAGGCATGGCAGAGATCCTGGGTGATGGTAGGCGGAGCTATGGTAGGCGCTGGGATAACCGGGTTCAAGAATTGCCATTGGCAAGCGTTAATCGTCCTGCGAGCGGTTTTTGTAGGAGCACCACTTGAGGTGCGAACCTGAGCGTAGCGAGGCCGAAGGGAGGCCATTCTTTAGAGGCCCGTAGAGCCCGGAAATGCCTGATCGCCCTGCGGTCGATTCCGTGCTTCGCACGGTTCGTCCCTCAAGCGGAATCCTACAGCCGCTTCGTAGAAATGCCGAGGAAATCAGTGCCTTTAGGCCTATATACCAATCCAATCCAGCCTAGCTTGTCGCTCACAGCTGATAGCTCATGGCTCACAGCTGCTTCTAGACTTCCTTCACCACCGGCTTGATGGTGCCCCAGCGTTTGCAGCTTGGGCAGCGCCATTGCATCAATGGGGTTTCAAAACCACAGCGGCGGCACTTGTAGAGGCTCTTGTCGCTCAGCAGCTTCTCCGACACCTGCTTGAGCATGTCCAGATGCTCACGGGCTTCACCCTCGGCGGTGCTGGCCAGGCTCATATCGATGATGCGGTTGAGCCCCCGCACAGACGGGTTGGCCTTCATGTATTCACGGATAAAGTCCGCCGCTTCCTTGTCGCCATAGCGCTCTTTCAACGTTTCAGAGAGCAACAGAATACGCGTGGTGCTGGGTTTCTCTGCACTGTAATCGGCCAGCATCTGGATGAAATCTTCTTCCTTTTCCTGATGCTGAAAACACTCTCGCAGGCGCTCCAGCGTTTCATCAAAGAAGTCGCTGTCCTGGTTCCAGACCCGCTGAAAGGCATCAATCGCGGCGCCCCAGTTGGATTCCTCCATTTCCAGGTCACCTTCCGCCAGGCTGGCGCGCACGCACTGGTTATCGAATGACAACGCCCGGCGCAGCATGCGGCGGGCCGGATTGGTGTCGCCGTCCCGACGCAGGGTTTCCGCCTGCTCACAGCAGAACTGGGCCAACACCGGCGCCAGGTTCGCACGGTTCTTGAGCAGGCGCTCACCCATGCTGATAGCGTTGACCCAGTCACGCTCCTGTTCGTACAAGCCCATCAACTGTTCGCACACTTCATCCTTGGCCTGGCAATCCTGGTCCAGCATTTCCAGCAGTACCTGTTCGGCCAGATCAAAGATGCCGCTGGCCAGATAATCCTGTGCCAGCTCCAGCTGAATTTCTTCCTGTACCGGCCGACCATAGTCGCCATGTTCAAGCAGATGAGTATGCAACTGCGCGGCACGGTCAAACTCGCCCCGCTTGCGAAACAGCTTGCCCAAGGCCAGGTGGGTTTCCAGCCCTTCTTCACTCACGTCCAGGCTGTTGAGCAAGGCCTCAATGCCCTTGTCAGGCTCTTCATTGAGGAAGAAGTTGATACCGGCCACATAGTCCTTGGACAGGGATGCCATACGGCGGCGCTGGCGACGCTTGCTTTCGCGTCGCCCCATGAAAAAACCGGCAGAAATGGCCACAAAAAACAGCGGAATCAGCCACAACGATTCGCTCATGAAAACAGGCCCTTGATGCCACGCAGGCCAACCCCGGCCAGCAGGCCCAGCAGCAAGCCGATGGCCAGCACGGAGACTACCAGCACACCCAGTGAGACCTGCCACTGCCAGGCATCTACCAAGAGATCGATCATCACCAGATCACGATTGCTGGTAACAAAGAGGAAGGCGACAAGAAAAATGGCCACAACGGCCAGAATTACCAGAATCCGGTAAAGGTTTCGCATCGGGAACGTCCTTTTCTGGCCAGGCTCGAAAGCCGGGCAACACTAACTGGCGGCAGCTTGATTGCCGTCACTGCCGTTATTATCAACATCTTCGCCTGAGTCTGTCAGCGATTCATTGACACGCTCACGGAGCTCTTTGCCAGGTTTGAAGTGAGGAACGTATTTACCGTGCAGCTCGACGCTGGCACCGGTTTTGGGATTGCGACCCACGCGGGGGGCGCGGAAATGGAGGGAAAAACTGCCGAAGCCGCGAATTTCAATGCGACCACCGCCGGCCAGGGAATCGGCCATTTGCTCGATCAAGGTCTTGACTGCCAGCTCCACATCCTTGGGGGACAGCTGCGCTTGCCGGTCGGCAATGCGCTCAATCAGTTCTGACTTGGTTAATGCCATTACAGCTTACTCCCTGGGCTCCCAGCCCAGTGGGGCCGGCGCGATGCCGGCCCCCGGGAGGAGCCGTTTATGACTCGTTGCTGCTTTCCATTTGCTTCTTGATCAAGTCGCCAATGGTCTTCGGAGCGTTAGCGTCTTGCTGCTCCTGATGGCCTTCGACGGCTTCACGCTCATCAGCCTGATCCTTGGACTTGATGGACAAGCTAAGAACACGGTTCTTGCGATCAACGTTGGTGATTTTGGCTTCCACCTCGTCACCGACCTTGAGAACCTCGGTCGCATCGTTAACGCGATCACGGCTGATTTCGCTGGCACGCAGGGTACCTTCAACGTTCTCAGCCAGCTCAACAGTGGCCGCTTTCGCGTCGACTGCTTTCACTACGCCCTTAACAATTGCGCCCTTATCGTTAGCAGCAACATACTGAGCAAACGGATCATCTGTCAACTGCTTGATACCCAAGGAAATTCTTTCGCGCTCTGCGTCGATAGAAAGTACCACGGTTTCCAGCTCATCGCCCTTGTTGAAGTTACGCACGGCGTCTTCGCCCTGCTCTTCCCAGGAAATGTCGGACAGGTGCACCAGACCATCGATACCGCCTTCCAGGCCGATGAAGATGCCGAAGTCAGTGATGGACTTGATTTTGCCGCTGATGCGCTCGCCTTTCTGGTACTTCTGCTCGAAGGCATCCCACGGGTTGGACTGACACTGCTTGATACCCAGGGAGATACGACGACGGTCTTCGTCGATGTCCAGGATCATCACTTCCACTTCGTCGCCAATCTCTACAACCTTGGACGGGTGGATGTTCTTGTTGGTCCAATCCATTTCGGAAACGTGAACCAGGCCTTCCACACCTTCTTCGATTTCGGCAAAGCAGCCGTAATCGGTCAGGTTGGTTACCTTGGCTTTCACGCGGGTACCTTCCGGGTACTTGCCCACGATATCGTGCCACGGATCTTCGCCCAGCTGCTTGAGACCCAGGGAGACACGCATCTTCTCGCGGTCGAACTTGAGTACCTTGACGTCGATTTCCTGGCCAACTTCCACGATCTCGCTCGGGTGCTTGATACGCTTCCAGGCCATGTCGGTGATGTGCAGCAGGCCGTCGATGCCACCCAGGTCCACGAACGCACCGTAGTCGGTCAGGTTCTTCACGATACCTTTGACTTCCATGCCTTCCTGCAGGGATTCCAGCAGCTGCTCGCGCTCTGCGCTGTGCTCTGCTTCCATCACCGCACGACGGGAAACCACCACGTTGTTACGCTTGGGATCGAGTTTGATGACCTTGAAGTCCAGCTCTTTGCCTTCCAGGTGCGCAACATCGCGAACCGGACGGATATCAACCAGAGAGCCGGGCAGGAAGGCGCGGATCGGGCCGATGTCGACAGTGAAGCCACCCTTCACCTTGCCGGAAATCATACCTTTTACGATCTCGTCTTCGTCGAAAGCTTTTTCCAGCTCGCCCCAAACTTCGGCGCGCTTGGCTTTTTCACGGGACAGACGGGTGAAGCCCATACCATCATCGATGGCGTCTACAGCAACATCGACTTCGTCGCCTTCAACGATTTCCAGCTCGCCTGCCTCGCTGAGGAATTCTTCACGGGCAATAATGCCTTCGGATTTCAGGCCTGCGTTAACGGTTACCCAGTCGCTATCGATGGATACAACGGTACCCTTGATAATGGAGCCACGGGCAACGTCCAGGTCCTTTAGGCTTTCTTCAAAGAGATCAGCAAAAGATTCAGTCATGAAATTCACTCAAGTTTTCGCACATGCCAACCAGCAGACATGGGTTAGTCAATAGATGAGACCCGCCCTTCCCCAGCTGGCTTACTTTTTCAGGGTTGAGCAGATCGGCCGCTTAACACAGAGTTGCCCCACGATGGCGGTCCACCGAAGGGCGCTAACGAAGTGTGTGCTACCGTTACGCCAACTGGCGTGCGGCAGCCTCATCAAGAATCCGGTTTACCACGTCATCAACCGTCATGGTGGTGGAATCGATCACCACGGCATCGTCTGCCGGGCGCAATGGCGCCACCTCACGGTTCATGTCACGGTCATCCCGGGTGCGGATGTCCTCGACGAGGGTCGCGAGGGTAGCACCAAAGCCCTTTTCCTTCAACTGCTCAAAGCGCCGTCTGGCGCGCTCTTCAGCGCTGGCAGTGAGGTAAATCTTGAGGGGAGCGGAGGTAAACACCACAGTGCCCATGTCACGGCCATCCGCCACCAGCCCGGGAGACTCGGCAAAAGCCCGCTGACGGGCCAATAAGGCGTCACGCACAGGCTGCAGCACGGCCACCTGGCTGGCCAGCTCGCCGACACTTTCCTGGCGAATGATATTGGACACATCCTCACCAGCAAGAATCACCGCGGTATTGCCTTGCTGCTCCACAAACCGCACCGGCAAATCCTCCGCGAGAGCGATCAATGCAGGCTCGTCATCCAGCGCAACACCTTGATTTCGTGCATGATATCCAAGCACACGGTACAAGGCACCGGAATCCAGCAGGTGCCAGCCCAGGCGAATTGCCACCAAGCGGGCCACGGTGCCCTTGCCGGAGGAAACCGGCCCGTCAATGGTTAAAATCGGGGTCATTTCACCTCCAGCTTCAGGCCTGCATGGGTCGCTAACTGGGCGAACCCGGGGAAGCTGGTGGCCACGTTGGCGCAATCATGAATGGTAATGGGGCCAGTGGCGCGCAGGGCGGCCATGGCAAAACTCATGGCGATGCGATGGTCACCATGGGACTGGACCTCACCGCCACCGAACTCACCCCCGGTGATGCGAATGCCGTCTTCGAACACCTCATGGCTCACGCCCAGCGCGGCCAGGCCATCGGCCATCACCTGGATGCGGTCGGATTCCTTCACGCGCAGCTCTTCCGCGCCGCGCAGGATTGTCTCGCCTTCGGCGCAGGCCGCAGCGATGAAGATCGCCGGAAACTCGTCGATGGCCAGCGGCACCAGTGCTTCGGGGATCTCGATTCCCTTGAGCGGCGCCGCCTTGACGACCAGGTCCGCCACCGGCTCGCCGCCGGCATCTCGCTGATTTTCCAGGCGAATATCCGCCCCCATTAGTTTGAGAATGTCGATCACGCCGGTGCGTGTGGGGTTGATGCCCACATGCGGCAAGGTCACTTCGCTGTCGGCCGCGATGGACGCCCCCACCAGGAAGAAGGCGGCGGAGGAAATATCCGCCGGCACTTCCAGCTTGCCGGCAGACAGTGTGCCACCGCCCGTCAGCGCACTGGTGGCGCCGTCACGGCGCACCTCATAGCCAAAACCGCCCAGCATCCGCTCGGTATGGTCCCGGGTGGGAGCCGGCTCGGTCACCGACGTTTCCCCATCGGCATACAAACCACCCAGCAACACGGCTGATTTCACCTGGGCGGACGCCATTGGCAGGTCGTAATGGAAGCCCTTGAGGGGCTGACCGCCACGAATACGCACCGGGGGACGCCCCTGCTCGCCCGTGGTGATTTGGGCGCCCATCTCCCGCAGCGGCTTGGCGACACGCTCCATGGGACGTTTGGACAGGGAGGCATCCCCGGTCAGCTCCACATCGAAAGCCTGGCCGGCCAGCAAGCCAGTCAGCAGGCGCATGGAGGTGCCCGAGTTGCCCATGTACAACGCTTTACCCGGTGCCTTGAGGCCATGCAACCCGACCCCGTGAATCGTCACCTGGCCGTTATGGGGGCCTTCAATCACCACCCCCATGTCGCGGAATGCCTGCAAGGTCGCCAGGGCATCCTCCCCTTCCAGGAAGCCTTCTACCTGGGTCACCCCTTCTGCCAGCGAACCGAGCATGATAGAACGGTGGGACATGGATTTATCGCCGGGCACGCGCAGGCGGCCCTGTAGCTGACCACCCGGTGTTACCACAAAAGTGGGATTCTGGGCGGCGTCATTACTGTCTGTCATGGTTACGTCGTCACCTGCACACTGAACATGGTGGGCGCGCGTATAGGAAGTGCGCCCGTTCATAGCCAAAAAATGGGCCCGGGCGGTGTTCGCCCGAGTCATGATGCCCATCAGGGCATCGGAATCTTCATTTTCCACCGCCTGGCGGAAGCGGCCGATGCCATCGCTGAACTGGTCCAGCGCCTGCAGCAAGGCCGCCTTGTTTTCACGAAAGATGTCGTGCCACATCACCGGATCGGAGCTGGCGATGCGGGTGAAGTCGCGAAAACCGCCGGCAGCATAGCGGAAGATCTCGGTGGAATCTCCCTGCCTGGCCAGCGTGTCCACCAGCGAGAACGCCAGCAGGTGCGGCAAATGGCTGGTTTCCGCCAGGACCTGGTCGTGGTAATCCGGCGACATCTGCAGCACTTCCGCGCCCATGGCCGTCCAGATGGCCCGCACTTTGGCGGTGGCCGCCGGGTCGGTGGCATCAGTGGGCGTCAGGATCACCCGGTGATCGCGATACAACTGCGCATCGGCGGCGGTCACACCGCTTTTCTCCTTGCCGGCAATGGGATGGCCGGGCACAAACCGGGAGAAATGTTCCCCTAACGCTTCACGGGCGGCCGTAACCACGTTGCCCTTCACGCTGCCGCCGTCGGTGACGATGGCCGTGCCGGACAGGCCCGGTTTCAAAGCCGCCAGCACCTTCCCCATGGCCGACACGGGGGTGGAAACGAACACCAGATCGGCCCCGTCCACGGCCTCGGCAAGATCCTGACTGCCCTCGTCGACCACGCCCAAAGCGATGCCCTGTTCCAGGGTCCGCTCGGAGCGGGAACCGGCCACGATGGAACGGGCCAGGCCGTTTTCGCGCGCGGCCGCTGCGAAGGAGCCACCAATCAGCCCCAGGCCAATGACGGCAATGCGATTAAAAATTGGGTCAGACATTCGAGCGCCCACCTTCCTCTGTAGGAGCGCCGTTCAGGGCGCGAACCGTACTTGGCACGGCATATCGCAAGCAGGTTCGCGCCCTGAACGGCGCTCCTACAGGGGGAGACACCAACGGCTTGACGTTACCCATTCGCCATTTCCTTCAACACATGCTTGAGCGCATCCAGAAAGCGTTCATTTTCGCGGCTGGTGCCCACGGTGACGCGCAGGTGATTGGGCATACCGTAGCCACCCAGCGGGCGCACGATCACTCCCTGCCTCAAGAGCCCTTCGTAGACTGGCATGGCGTCACGGCCACAATCGAAGGCAATGAAATTGGCTACGGAAGGGATCTGCTCAAGATTCAACGTCTGCAGGCCTTCGGCGATCTGCACCAGACCCGAGGTGTTCTCACTGCGGGAGTTCTCGATGTGATCGTCATCCTGCAGGGCCGCTTCCGCCGCCACCTGGGCCGGTGTATTCACATTGAACGGCTGGCGCACGCGATTCAGCACATCGGCGATCTGCGGGCTGGAGATGCCATACCCTACCCGCAGCCCGGCGAGACCATAGATCTTGGAGAAAGTGCGGGTCACGATCAGGTTCGGGTACTTGCCCAACCGCTCAATACCATTCGGATAGTGGCTTTCTTCCACATACTCCACGTAGGCCTCATCCAGCACCACAACCACCCGCTCGGGAATCCGTGACAGGAATTCATCCAGCGCATGGGCATTAAACCAGGTGCCGGTGGGGTTGTTCGGGTTGGCAACAAAAATCACCCGGGTGCGGTCGGTGACGGCCTCGGCCATGGCCGCCAAATCGTGGCCGAACAAATTGGACGGCACCTGCACCGGCGTGGCGTTACAAGCCAGGGTCACAATCGGGTACACCGCAAAAGCGTATTCGGAGAAAATCGCTTCGTCGCCTTCCTGCAGGTAGGCCCGGGCAACCAGATCCAGCACATCGTTGGAACCGTTACCCAGCGTCAGCTGCGTGCTCTGCACACCCAGTTTTTCCGACAAGGCCGCTTTCAGGGAAAACGTGGCGCCATCCGGATACAAATGCAGCTCGTGAAGATGCTTGAGGGCATGAAGAGCCTTGTGGCTGGCGCCCAGCGGATTCTCGTTACTGGCCAGTTTGACGATATCGGTGACGCCCAGCTCACGCTCCAGCTCCTCGATGGGCTTGCCCGGCTCGTAGGGCTTGAGCTGCTGGATACCGTTGTTGGCGAGTTTGATGTAGTCCATATTCGCTCCGCAATTTCAGGCCTGATGCCGGACGCCCAACGCCTGACGAAGGATGTCTTCCAGCGTCAGGCATCCTGCATCAGGCTTCGAGCGTTCTAAAGCACCGCTTTCGGGTAGGAACCCAACAGCTTGATGGTGTTGCCTGCCGCTTCCAGCTTGTCCAGCACCGCTTGCAAGGTCGCGTCTTCCTTGTGGCCTTCGCAGTCCACGAAGAACACATAGCTCCAGTTGGCGGTGCGCGAGGGGCGGGATTCCAGTCGGGTCAGGTTAATGCCTTCTTCCCGGAAAGGTGACAACACTTCATACAACAGCCCCGGGCGGTTTTTGCCGCTAATCATCAGGCTGGTTTTGTCACAGCCGGAGGCCGGCGTGTCTTGGCGCCCAATAATGATGAATCGGGTGGTGTTATCCGGGCGATCTTCAATATTGCGCTGCACCGCTGTGAGGCCATACAACTCTTCCGCCATTTCTCCGGCAATCGCCAGAGCATTCCACTCATCCTTTAAGCGACGCGCAGCCTCGGCGTTAGAGCTGACCGCGATACGCTCCACGCCGGGCATGTGGGCGTCCAGCCACTGGCGACACTGGGCCAGCGTCTGCTGATGGGAATACACCCGGGTCACCTTGTCCTGGCGGGTATGCTCACCGGCCAGCAGGTGATGGTGAATGCGCAGCTCCACTTCCCCACAGATTTTCAGACTGGAGGTCATGAAGGTGTCCAGGGTGTGATTCACCACCCCTTCAGTGGAGTTTTCTACTGGCACCACACCGTAGTTGGCGGCACCGGATTCCACTTCGCGGAACACTTCATCGATGGCACCCAGCGGCAGGCTTTCCACCGCATGGCCAAAATGCTTGAGAGCAGCCTGCTGGGTAAAGGTGCCTTCCGGCCCCAGAAACGCCACCTTCATGCGCTGCTCCAGTGCCAGGCAGGCGCTCATGACCTCACGGAAAAAGCGCGCCATGGTCTCGCCATCCAGCGGCCCCTGGTTACGCTCTTTGACCCGACGCAGCACCTGGGCTTCACGCTCAGGCCGGTAGAAAACCGGGTTGGGGTCGGTGGCCGTTTTTACTTCGGCCACTTTATGGGCCAGGGTCGCACGTTCGTTAAGCAGATTCTGAAGTTGCTGATCCAGCTCATCGATCTGGTGACGCAAGTTGTCCAGGGAATCGGTCATATTGCCCTCGCAAGCACGCTGCACGCTTCACGCAACACGCGAACAAGCGTGGGAGCGTTGGTTACGATCTGGCGCCAACCGTTCAAATTCATTGTCCTACCCACCTTTTCAAACAATTCACTGCGCTTCCCGTTACTGCAACCCTGCCAAACATGGCGTGGTGCATGGTGCGTGAGGCGTCTAGGCGTTTCTTTTCTCAAACTCTGCCATAAAGGCAATCAGCGCATCCACTGCCGCTTCCGGCACCGCGTTATAAATACTGGCGCGCATACCGCCCACGCTGCGGTGACCTTTGAGATTCAACAGGCCAGCGGCCTGAGCCTGATCCAGGAACGGCTTGTCGAGACGGTCATCAGCCAGCACAAAAGGCACATTCATGCGGCTGCGGCTGATCACCTCTACCGGGTTGCTGTACAGGCCGCTGTTATCAATAAAACCATACAGCTTTTCCGCCTTGCGCTGGTTTATTTCACCCATGTTGCCCACGCCGCCCTGCTTTTTCAGCCAGGAGAACACCAGGCCGGACAGGTACCAGGCATAGGTGGGCGGAGTGTTGTACATGCTGCCGTTGTCAGCATGGATCTGGTAATTGAGCATGGCTGGAACGCTGCTTGAGGCTTTGCCGAGCAGGTCCTTGCGAACGATGACCAGAGTCAGGCCAGCCGGGCCGATATTCTTCTGGGCACCGGCATAAATCAGCCCGTACTGGTTCACATCCACTGGCCGGGACAGGATGGTAGAGCTCATGTCCGCCACCAGCGGGGTGTCGCCCACCGCCGGCACAAAGCTGTATTCCAGACCACCGATGGTCTCATTGGGGCAGTAATGCACATAGGCCGGGTTATCAGACAGGTTCCAGCTGTCCTGCGGCGGCACGGTACTGAAGTTGGTGTCTTCACTGCTGGCCGCCACATTGATCTTGCCGTAACGACCCGCTTCCTTGATGGCTTTTTTGGACCACTGCCCGGTGTTGATGTAATCCGCCGTTTGCCCTTCACCCAACAGGTTCATGGGTACCATGGCGAACTGGCTGGATGCCCCCCCCTGCAGAAACAACACCGCATAATCATCGCTGATGCCCATCAGGTCACGCAGGTCTTTCTCGGCCTGCTCGGCAATCTCCACAAAGACGTTATCGCGGTGGCTCATTTCCATGATGGAAAGACCCAGCCCCCGATAATCCAGCATTTCTTGCTGGGCCTGTTCGAGTACCGCCTGCGGCAACGCCGCCGGGCCTGCGCAGAAGTTATAGGCGCGGGACATGCATTTTCTCCGTGTTTCGAAACCGGTTAATCAAAGAAGCCCGGTAACACCGGGCTCGGGTTGTTGCTCAAAAGTTCATGCGAAGCCGCTGTAGGAGTGTCGCTCGCGGCGCGATCATTCTTGATCGCAAGTAAATCGCGCCGCGAGCGACGCTCCTACAGGTTATTCCTCAGCGTCGTCGCTGGCGTCGGATTCCGGTGCTTGCGGGGACGCTTCCCCTTCGATCACCTCGCCGTCTTCACCTTCCTCTTCCTCGACACCTTCCAGCTCGGGGATGGTGGCCAGGCCACACAGGGCTTCGCCATCGGCCAGGCGGATCAAGCGAACACCCTGGGTGTTACGGCCAGACGTGCTCACCTGATTTACACCGGTACGCACCAGGGTGCCCTGGTTGGAAATCAGCATGATGTCTTCTTCGCCGAACACCTGGGTGGCTCCGACCAGCTCACCATTTCGTTCGTTGATCACCATGGCAATCACGCCCTGGCCACCACGCCCCTTGGTGGGGTAATCGGTGAGCGGAGTACGCTTGCCGTAACCGTGTTCGGAGGCGGTGAGGATCTGGCCATTCTCTTCCGGCACGATCAGGGAAATCAGATCTACGCCCTCGGCCAGCTTGATGCCACGGACACCACGGGCCAGACGGCTCATCACACGCACCTTGGACTGATGGAAACGCACAGCCTTGCCGTTGCGCGCCACCAGCATGATGTCTTCGTGGCCCTGGGTAATCGCCACATTCACCAGATGCTCGCCTTCCTGCAACTTGACTGCGATCAGACCGGAGCTGCGCGGACGGGCGAAGTTGGCCAGGGCGGTCCGCTTGACGATACCGCTGGAGGTGGCCATGAAGATAAAGGGCCCGGGGACCGTTTCGGCCACCGTTTCCACGTCGCCTTCCACTTCACTATCGGCTTCATCGTCAACCGCGTCGATCACGTCATCCGCATCAACAATCTCTTCTTCTTCGCCACCGGCTTTCTGCTGGCGCACCATTTCCGCATCCAGACGCAGAATGGCAGTAATGCGCTCCTCATTGCCCAGTGCCGGCAACAAATTGACAATCGGTTTGCCGCGCGATGCCCGGCCACCCTGGGGCAGCTCAAAGGTACGCAGCCAGAACACCTTGCCCGCATCGGTAAACAGCAGCAGGGTGTCGTGGGTGCCAGCTACCAGCAGGTGTTCCACATAATCTTCGTCTTTCAGCTGCCCGGCCGACTTGCCGCGACCACCACGCTTCTGGGCGCGATAGGTGTCGATGGGCTGCATCTTGGCGTAACCACCGTTGGACAGGGTCACCACCACGGTTTCTTCGGCGATCAGGTCTTCCATGCTGAAGTCCTGACGGGACGCTACGATCTCGGAACGACGCTCGTCGGCGTATTCTTCACGTACCGCCTGCAGTTCTTCGCGAATCACTTCCATCAGGCGCTCGGGGTTACCGAGGATCTTCAGCAATTCAGCGATCTGCTCCAACAGTTCCTGATAGTCATTGATCAGCTTTTCGCGTTCCAGGCCGGTCAGCTTCTGCAAACGCAGGTCCAGAATCGCCTGGGCCTGTTCCGGACTCAGGTGATAAAGGCCATCCACCAGGCCATATTGTTCATCCAGGCCATCCGGGCGAGCCGCGTTTTCACCACCGGCACGCTCCAGCATCTGCAGTACATCGCCGGGCTTCCAGCCCTTGTCCAACAGCTTGGCCTTCGCTTCGGCGCCACTGGGGGAGGCTTTGATCAGCTCGATAACCGGATCGATGTTGCTCAGGGCAACCGCCAGGCCTTCCAGCAGGTGGGCTTTTTCACGGGCCTTGCGCAGTTCGAACACGGTGCGGCGTGTCACCACTTCCCGGCGGTGGCGGATAAAGGCATCCAGCAGCTCGCGCAGGTTGAGGATCTTCGGCTGACCGTCTACCAGTGCCACGGTATTGATACCGAACACCGATTCCATCTGGGTCTGCTGGTACAGATTATTGAGCACCACCTCGGCATTTTCGCCACGGCGCAGCTCAATCACCACGCGCATCCCTTCTTTATCCGATTCGTCGCGCAGCTCGGTGATGCCTTCGATTTTCTTGTCTTTCACCAACTCGGCGATCTTTTCGATCAACCGCGCCTTGTTCACCTGATACGGGATCTCGGTGACGATGATGGCTTCTTTACCGCTCTTGTCGGTGGCTTCGATTTCGGCGCGGGCGCGCATGTACACACGGCCACGGCCAGTACGGTAGGCCTGCACGATACCGGCGCGGCCATTGATGATGCCGGCGGTGGGGAAATCCGGGCCCTTGATGTATTCCATCAGGTCGTCCGGGGTCAGGCTGTCGTCGTCGATCAGCGCCAGACAGCCGTCCACGACCTCACCCAGGTTATGCGGCGGGATATTGGTGGCCATGCCCACGGCGATACCGGAAGAGCCGTTCACCAACAGGTTGGGCACCCGGGTGGGCATCACATCGGGAATCTTTTCCGTGCCGTCGTAGTTATCGACGAAATCCACGGTTTCCTTGTCCAGATCCGCCAGCAGCTCGTGGGCAATCTTGGCCATGCGCACTTCGGTGTAACGCATGGCAGCGGCGGAGTCCCCATCGATGGAACCAAAGTTACCCTGACCATCCACCAGCATGTAGCGCAGGGAAAAAGGCTGCGCCATCCGCACGATGGTGTCATATACCGCGGAATCACCGTGGGGGTGGTATTTACCAATCACGTCACCGACCACACGGGCCGATTTCTTGTAGGCCTTGTTCCAGTCGTTGCTCAGCTCGTGCATGGCAAACAGCACACGGCGGTGCACCGGCTTGAGGCCATCGCGCACGTCGGGCAACGCCCGCCCGACGATTACGCTCATGGCGTAATCCAGGTATGACTGCTTGAGTTCGTCTTCGATGTTGACCGGGGTAACTTCTCTGGCGAGATCCGTCATAGCGATCCTTACTATCCACAAGGTGTTGGGAAAGCCCCTGCGGCTTCCCCAAGCCGGCCCATTTTCGGGGCCGATTTCACGGGATGCCCATGGCCGCCCGTGCAGTCTGTTCTTATAGGCAGTGGAATTTCAGGGGGCAGACGCCCTACCCGGCTCCACTACCGTCGCGAATTCCGGCTCATAAAGCCCGGAAAAGCCCCGGATGATAGCACAGCTGGACGGTATCGGCGCCATACTCGCGTCGATCCTCGCAAGATGGCTTTTCTTCGCCAGTGCGAGAGCACTTTCTCACCATAGAGCAAAGGCAAAACGCGCCGTGACAGGCTATACTGCGGCGCATAATTCGGGGCCACAGCCCCCTGTTCGATCAAGGAGTTATGCATGAGCGACAATCAGGCCGACCTGATCGTCCACGCCCGCTGGATTGCCCCCGTCGACCCGCAGGGCACGGTACTGGAAAACCATGCCCTGGTGGTCAAGGACGGCCGTATTGCCGACTTGCTGCCCAGCGCCCTGGCCAACGAAAAGTGGCAGAGCGAGGACCAACAGCATCTGGGGGATCACCTGCTGATCCCCGGCCTGGTCAATGCGCACACCCACGCAGCCATGAACCTGCTACGCGGCATCGCCGACGATTTGCCCCTGATGACCTGGCTGGAAAAGCATATCTGGCCCGCCGAAGGGCGCTTTATCAGCGAGAGCTTTGTGTACGACGGCACCCGGTTGGCGGCGGCGGAAATGATCCGCTCCGGCACTACCTGCTTTGCCGACATGTATTTCTTTCCCGCCCAGGCAGCCCGCGCCACCGTGGAAGCCGGCCTGCGCGCCAGCCTGTTCTGCCCGCTGCTGGACTTCCCCACCCCCATGGGCTCCGGGCCGGAGGATTACCTGCGCCTGGCCACGGACGCCATGGACGAATGGCAGCATGAGCCGCGTATCCAGATCGGATTCGGCCCCCACGCACCGTACACCGTGTCCGATGCACCGCTACAGAAAGTGATCACCCTGGCCGAAGAGCTGGATGTGCCCGTAATGATGCATGTGCATGAAACCGCCGGCGAGATCCAGATGGCCGTGGGCAACACCGGCGAGCGCCCGCTCACCCGCTTGCACAACCTCGGCCTGCTGTCGCCACGCCTGCTGGCCGTGCACATGACCCAGCTCACCGACGACGAGATCGCGCTGGTGGCCGAGACCGGCACCCACGTGGTGCACTGCCCGGAATCCAACCTGAAGCTGGCCAGCGGCTTTGCTCCCGTGGAAAAACTGCGCAAGGCCAACATCAACGTGGCCTTGGGCACCGACGGCGCCGCCAGCAATAACGACCTGGACATGCTCGGCGAGGCCCGCACCGCGGCCTTCCTGACCAAGGGCGCGAGCCTGCAGGCTGATGCCCAGCCCGCCATGGAAACACTGAGAATGGCCACCCTGAATGGCGCCAAGGCACTGGGCCGCGACGACGAGATCGGCTCACTGGAAATCGGCAAACAGGCCGACATGGTGGCCGTGGATCTGAACCGACTGGAAACCCAGCCGGTCTATGACCCGGTGGCCCAGCTGATTTACGCCGCCACCCGCGACCAGATCACCCATACCTGGGTCGGCGGGCGCTGCCTGATGGACAACCGTCAGCTGACCACCCTCAATGAAGCCCTGATCCTCAACAATGCCCAGCAGTGGCAGGAAAAAATTGCCGGAGCCGACCGTGACTGAACAACAAGCCCAGACTCACTCCTCCAAGCAGAACGTAGACGCGGGTGAAATCGCCAAGTTCAACGCCCTGGCCGAGCAATGGTGGGACCCGAATTCCCAGTTCCGCCCGCTCCACGACATCAACCCCCTGCGCCTGAACTATATCGACGAACGCGTCAGCCTGCCGGGCAAGAAGGTCATCGACATCGGCTGTGGTGGCGGCCTGCTTTCCGAAGGCATGGCCCGCCGTGGCGCCGAGGTGACCGGCATCGACATGGGCGAAGCGCCACTGGCTGTGGCCCGTATTCATGCGGAACAGGCCGGCGTGGCCGTGGAATACCTGCAAACCCCGGCAGAACAGATCGCCGAACAGCGCGCTGGTCAATATGACGTGGTGACCTGTCTGGAAATGCTGGAACACGTGCCGGACCCCTCCTCGGTCATCCGCGCCTGCGCCACCCTGGTCAAACCCGGCGGGCAGGTGTTCTTCAGCACCATCAATCGCAACCCCAAGGCTTTCATGTTTGCCATTGTCGGGGCGGAATATGTGCTGCGCCTGCTGCCCCGTGGCACCCACGAATACGCCAAACTGATCAAACCGTCGGAATTGGCCGGCTGGGCCCGCGATGCCGGGCTGGAAGTCAAAGACACCGCCGGCATGGTCTACAACCCGCTAACGCAGGTGTACAAGCTGAACCGGGATGTATCCGTGAACTATCTGATGCACGCAGTAAAAACGCCAAACGCCGAACGCAAGACGCCTGACGAATCCACCTCGCCTTCTGGCGTCAAGCATCAGGCGTCAAGCCAATGATGGAACGCCTTGAAGCCGTTTATTTCGATCTGGACGGTACCCTGATCGATACCGCTCCGGATTTTTATACGGTACTCAATGGCCTGCTTGAAAAGCATGGCCGCCCGACAGTGAGCTACTCTGCCGTACGCGCCAACGTCTCCAACGGCGCCCGCGCACTCACCGAGCTGGGCTTCGGCGTCGGGCCGGACGATGCCAGCTTTGCGCCTCTGCTGGACGAACTGCTCAATGTCTACGAGCAACACCTGGCCGTGGATACCGTGTTGTTTCCCGGCCTGGCCGAAGTACTCGACTGGCTCGACGCCCAACAGCTGCCCTGGGGTATCGTCACCAACAAACCCGCCCGCTTTACCGGCCCGGTACTGGAAGGGCTCAACCTCCACCAACGGGTGGGCCCCGTCATCTGTCCGGACCACGTGAAGCAGCGCAAGCCGGATCCGGAAGGCCTGCTGATCGCGGCCCAGAATGACAACGTCAGCCCGGCCAACTGCCTGTACGTCGGCGACCACCTGCGGGACATTCAGGCCGGCCAGAACGCGGGTATGGAAACCGCCGTGGCCGCCTTCGGCTACATCGACGCGGACGACGATCCGCGCGGCTGGCAAGCCAACTATTATCTGGAACAAGGCAGCGAACTGTTGCCACTTTTGCAGAAACTCTACGAGCAAAAAGCACACTAACCGTAGGGCGGAAGTAGGCAAATTATTCGCCCCCGCCATCAGCCAACGTCACAACGGCCAGGCTTATGTGCCACACATGTGACTCGCGCGGATTTCCGCCCTACGATTAAAGCATTCGGCGTCAGGCATCACGCCTGCAGCACAAGAAACACAGGAATCACCATGACCGACATCCAGCAAAACGCCCTCAACTATCAATGCGCTCAAGACACATTCAAAGACCGCATTATTCTTGTCACTGGCGCCGGTGCCGGCATCGGTCGCACCGCCGCACTCACACTGGCCGCCCATGGCGCCACAGTCATCCTGCTGGGGCGTACCCAGGAAAAACTGGAAGCGGTTTACGATGAAATCAAGGCCGCTGGCGGGCCGGAACCCGCCCTGGCACCGGTCAACCTGACGGTCGCCCGCCCGGAAGATTTCCAGGAACTGGCTGGTCTGTTCGACAAGGAGTTCGGCCGCCTGGACGGCATCCTTCACAACGCTTCCATGCTCGGTGATATCACCCCCATGGACCGCTATGGTGCCGGCACCTGGGAGTCCGTCATGCAGACCAATGTGAACAGCGCTTTCTACCTGACCCAGGCCATGCTGCCTCTGCTGCGCGCCAGCGACGATGCCCGCTTGCTGTTCACGTCCTCCAGCGTGGGCCGCAAGGGCCGGGCATTCTGGGGGGCCTATGCGGTTTCCAAAGCGGCCACCGAAAATCTGGCCCAGGTGCTGGCCGAAGAACTGGAAAATACCAGCAATATTCGCGTCAACACTCTCAACCCCGGCGGCACCCGCACGGATATGCGTGCCCTTGCCTATCCCGGCGAAGACCCGCAGACACTGAAGACCCCGGCGGACATCATGGCTCCTTACCTGTACCTGCTGGGCCCGGCCAGCCGCGAGGTCAACGGGGAGTCCATCGACGCGCAGCCCAAGTAAGTCGCGAGAAGCGAGTGACGAGGAGCGAAGATCAAGATTTTCGAAACTCGCCACTCGCTTTGCCTTTCCTTTTCCTTTCCCCCCTTCCCGTCAGTATCCCCAGCTTGCCCCCTTGACCGTTTCGCCGCTGCTTGCCGTAAAGCGGCCACCCCCTGCGCAAAAGTCCTCCCTTATCCTGCAACAGCATGCTACTTATAACGTTCATAAAAAAAATGCCGCGTCAGGGAGACCGCCATGCGCACCGCTATCACGCTTTTCTTTCTTGTCAGCCTGCTGTGCTCTTCACTCAGTGCCGCCACACTGACACAGGCCCAGAAAGACCAACTCAAGACCCTGCTGCCCGGCGTGACATTGAGCGACAGCACCATCGAAAAACTCGAAGACGTCTTTTATACCCGGGACATGCCGGTGCGCAGTCGCCTCAAGGCCATCAGCCAGATGGTTGGTCTCGATCAAATGCCTGCCGGCAGCACCCTTAAACGCACCATCTGCATTTGGGATATTGGCGGACGCAATGGGCCGGTTTTCAATGCCGCCATGGAGCAGCGGGCATTGGCCGTGGAATACGGCATCAACCTGGACATGGTGCCCTATACCAACGAAACCGTGATGGTGGAGGAGTTCAAGGCTGGGCGCTGTGATGCGGCATTAATGAGCGGCCTGCGGGCACGTCAGTTCAACCTTTACAGCGGCAGCGTGGACGCCATTGGCGCCGTGCCTGACGACCAGCATATGCAAACCCTGTTGCAGGTGCTCTCTCATCCGAAACAAGCCGGCCATATGGTGCAAGGTGACTACGTGGTAATGGGCATTTACCCAGCCGGTGCGGCCCACATTTTTGTTAACGACCGCAGCATCAGCTCACTGGCGAAGGCCGCCGGCCACCGTGTGGCCGTGCTCGATTATGATCAGACCCAGGCAGAAATGGTGGCCGCCATCGGTGCCACCCCGGTCACCACCGATATCGTTTCCGCTCCGAACAAATTCAACAACGGTCAGATTGATATCCTCCCGGCCCCCCTCGTTGCCTACGAAATTCTGGAGCTTTATAAAGGCATGAGCCCCGATGGTGGCATTGTCGATTACCCGCTAACGCAACTTTCCATGCAGCTAATCGGCAGGCTGGACAAGTTCCCCAATGAAGTGGCGCAGCTGATTCGTGAAGCCTCGTTTGAAGCCTACCCCATGGTAATGAGCCGCATTGAACAGGAAACCAAACGGGTACCTGACCGCTGGATGATTAACATCCCGGAAAAAGACAAACAGGAATACGAAGTCATGATGCAGGACGCCCGTGACGCGCTTCGCGGCCAGGGCTATTACAGTGGCGATATGCTGACATTGCAGCGAAAAATTCGCTGCAAGTTCAACGCAGCACGTTCCGAGTGCAGTATCACCCAGTAACATCTCAGGCCAACTTTACACAGAATTCCAGCCCCGCAGCGCCCTTCAGGGCGCTTCGTACAATTGTCATACAGGCGGTAAAACTTCGCCGCCCGGCAACATGCTATAAGCGTTTCATCTAATGACAAAGGATCGGTCATGGGGACGTTTCGATACTTATGCATGGCACTGCTTTTTGTTGCTGCGGCCAATGGTTCAGCGCTGACGCTCACCGACAAGCAGCAAACACAGCTCAAGCAGGCACGGCAATCCATGGGCCTTGCGGAAAACGAAAAGCTGAAAAGGCATATCTGCCTCTGGGATTTATCCGGTCGTTCCGGACCCGTGTATAACGGCGCCACCAATTTGCGCGTGGATTTGCTCCGTTATGATGTTGATATCAGCCTGGAAGCATTCACCAATGAAGGCGTACTGGTTGCCTCGCTGAAAAACGGCCACTGCGATGCCGCCCTGATGAGTGGATTTCGCGCCCGTCAGTTCAATCGTTTTACCGGCAGCATTGATGCACTGGGCGCACTGCCAACACTGGAACACGTCAACCTTCTGCTACGCACGCTGGCCCACCCGCAACTGGCCGACAACATGGTCAGCAATAAATTTCAGACACTGGCCATCACGCCTGCGGGAGCCGCGTACCTTTTCGTCAATGATCGCGCCCTGAATTCCCTCGGCAAAGTGGCGGGAAAAAAAGTGGCGGTTCTGGATTTTGATCCCGGCCAGTCAAAAATGGTGACCCGAATTGGCGCTACTCCCGTTGCCAGCACCCTGGCCACGGCTCCCAGCCAGTTCAACAATGGCAGTGTCGATGTGCTGCCTGCTCCGCTGATTGCCTATCAAGCCCTGGAGCTTTACAAGGGGATGGAGCCCGCAGGCGGGATTGTGGATTACCCCATCGTGCAACTGACCGCGCAACTGATTGCACACACGGATCGTTTCCCGCCCGCCTTTGCCGGTCTGATCCGCGAAGTCGCCGCCGACAGTTTCCAGTCCGTGCAGACGGCCCTGGAAAAAGAAGCCGGGCGCATCCCTTCACATTGGTGGATCCCTCTCCCGGATGAAGAGAAACGCGACTACAACAGCATGATGCGGGACGCACGCATCAAACTGCGTAGCAGTGGCTATTATGACCCGGCCATGTTGAGCATTATGAAAAGGATACGCTGCACTCTTGAAGCCGACCGGCCGGAATGCAGCCAAAGCGCAGAGTAACCAACGCGCACCGAATTCCACGCAAGATTGATCAGCCCGATTGGCGGCACCGCCGGGCAGGCGGGCTGATCAGCCAGCGACGCACCGCCTCTAACCTGCCCACAATGCTGTAACGCTATTACGGCTAACACCAGATCGTGATGCCAACAACAAACAATAATGGCCACGGAGGCTATCGTGCGATTTCTTCGTCACCTTTTTCTGCTTTCCCTGCTAATTGGCAGCCCCTTTGCTCTCAGCGATGACAGGCTTGATCTGACGCCTGCCCAGCAAGCTGAACTGGAGAGCTTTGCACCCGGCGTGGAGTTAACCCCCGCGCTGGCAGAAAAGTTACGCGCCATTGCCTTCGACCAGAACCGGAGCCTGGATGATCGCATCAAGGCCATGCAGAAAGCGGCGGGCTTCAGCCAGGGCGAACCGCTCAAACGACGTATCTGCATCTGGGATATCGCAGGCCGTGCAGGACCAATTTTCAAGGCGGCAGAAGACCAGCGTACACGCCTGCTGCAATACGGTGTGGATCTGGATGTGCAGCCCTACACCAGCGAAAGCGTCGTTGCCGAAGACCTCAAGGCCGGCATTTGTGATGCCGCATTGATTACCGGCTTACGCGGCCGTCAGTTCAACAAATACACCGGTACCATCGATGCCATTGGTGCACTTCCCACCAAGGCCCACATGAAAATTCTTCTGCAGGTCCTGGCCAGCCCGAAAAGCGCCGACAAGATGGTAAGCGGCGAATATGTCATTCTCGGCCTGGCTCCGGCTGGCGGCGCGTATGTCTTCGTTAACGACAGAAGCATCAACACTCTTGCCAATGCAGCAGGAAAGCGTGTTGCGGTGCTCGACTATGACCCCACGCAAGCGGAGATGGTCTCGCAGATCGGGGCAACACCGGTCGCATCCGATATTGTTTCTGCACCCAATAAATTCAACAACGGTGTAGTGGACGTTCTGGCCGCGCCACTGGTCGCCTACGAAGTACTGGAACTCTACAAAGGCATGGATCCAGACGGCGGCATCATCGATTACCCGCTGGCGCAAATCACCATGCAATTGATCGGCCGCAAGGACAAGTTTCCCAACGAGGTGGCACAGCTGGTACGCGAAGAGTTCTACAACAGTTATCACCTGATCATGGAGCGCCTGGAAATCGAAGCGGCCAAGGTCCCCGAGCGCTGGATGATCCAGATCCCCGAGGAAGACAAACAGGAATATGAAATCATGATGCAGGAGGCCCGCCTGCAACTGCGCAAGAAGGGATATTACGACCCGAGCATGCTGACCCTGCAACGCAAGATCCGCTGCAAGCTGGACGCCAGCCGGGCGGAGTGTAGTAATCCGGTGGAATGATAGCTACGAGTTTCGAGTTTCGAGTTTCGAGTTTCGAGTTTCGAGTTTCGAGTTTCGAGTTTCGAGTTTCGAGTTTCGAAGAGCAGGAAGCAGTAACACCAGGCTGACAACGCCATCTCTTGATTTTCGAAACTCGTCACTCGCATCAAGGCCCAAACAAAAAAACCGTACCTTCGCAGGTACGGTTTTTTTGTGGCTCATAGGTCGTAGCTTGCTGCTATTAGTGCAGAAAGCCACCCGGCATTTCGTCAACGGCACCGAACATGTCCACCCGGTTATCGCTGAACATATCCATTTCCGGCGCCAGCACCTGCACGTAACGATCGAAGTAGAGGAACTGTTTCAGCAACAGGGCAAACTCTCGCGGGAAACGGATACCGTGGCTCTCACCAATTTTGACGATATCCATCAGCAGGCGATTCACCTCCTTGTCGTTACGGTCCGCCTGCACCAGTGAAGACGGGTCCACCTGGCCCAGCGAGCCTTGCAGCCCCTCAATGTCCCGGGCCAGCGCCGCAACATCCACCTCTTCACGGGTCATGCCAATCACGGCCATGGCTTCTGCCATCTGCCGCACATCACCGCGACCAATAGCATCAAAAAAGGTGGCCATGCCATCCCAGGCTTCACGGCGTATCCGCCCGACGATACCAAAATCGATAAACCCTACCCGACCATCTTCCAGCAGCATCAGGTTTCCGGCATGCACATCCGCATGGAAGAAGTCACACAACATAAGGCTGGAGAACCAGGTGTTAAGGGCGGAGATCAAGGTGCCTGCCGGATCGTCGGTATACTTTTTAAGTACATTCATATCCGTCAGCGGCACGCCGAAGAAGCGCTCCATGGTCAACACCTTGCCTGTGGTATGCGACATGATCGGCTCCGGCGCCACCGCCTGGGTATTCCCGGTATCGCGCAAAAACACGTTGAACGCCTTCAGGTTGTTCGCTTCCTTGATGAAATCACACTCTTCCAACATGCCGGCCTGCAATTCTTCAATAACCCCGGAAATGGCCGAACGGGACAACCCTGGCGCCAGCTGCTCAGTAATCCGTGCGGCAAAGTAGAGAAAATTGAAGTCTGTCAGCAGCACATTCTTCACACCCGGGCGCTGAACCTTGATAACCACGTCCTGGCCGTTCTTCATCTTTGCTGCATGAACCTGCGCAATTGACGCACTGGCCAATGGTTTGGGATCCACAAATTGATAGAGCGATTCAAGGCTGGCGCCCAGCTCGGATTCAATGGTTTCGCGAATGTAATGAAAAGGTAGGGGGGGCGTACGGTCCAGGCAGCGCTGAAACTCTTCTACATACTCTTCAGGGAAAATCGATGGGGAGCTGGCAATAAACTGCCCTAACTTGATGTAAGTCGTGCCCAGGGATTCGAAGGTCGTACGCAGCAAAGCCGGCACTGGCGGGCGATCCCCCAGAGCCCAACCGAGCCCCTGGCGACCCAGGACGCCGAGCGTTTCGAGAATACGCAGTCCGCCCCGGGCGGTATTCAATGCCAGGGAAAGGCCACTCCGTTCGCCCGCCAGCCAGGCCCGCATGTCTTTAACGCCACTGTGGTCACTCATAATAAAATCGTATTTTCCCTGTAGATTCCATGGGTTGATCAACACAATCCATGATATAGCAAATTTATTGTTTGTAATTGCTTGCAGGCTTTTTTGTAATTGCCGCTTGTGCCAATTGGCGGACTTTCGTACCTTTGACCGCGCTATGTGAGAACAATAACAAGGAGCTAACGAATGGGTTCTCTTTCCATGAAAAAAATGCTACGACATTCCGGTCTGGCCTTGGTAGGGGGCGCCATCCTGGCTCTGCAAGGCTGTGGCGTCATCTACAAAACCACCGGCGATGTCCTCATCAGCTTCGGTCGATCCGAAATGCTGCCCTACATGATGACCTACGACGACGTACGCATGGCGTGTGTCACCGGTGAAGCCCAAACCCCGCTACTGATGTCTTTCGAGCGCGTTGGCTCTGACCCCAGCAAGCTTGGCGCCATGGTATTCACCACCGCCGCCACCTGTGCCGAACAAATCGCCCTCGACGCTGAATTGCGCTACATGCGTTCAGTGAAAGATGGACGGGTAAGTGAAGCTCAGGATGCCCGCATCGAGCAGAAACGCTGGTCCGCTGTTGCCGCTGATCGCCAGTACAAGGCTTACAACTACATGGTTGAAGCCTACGGCGATATGAAAGACGGCGAATGCCCGAAACTGAAAACCGACTTCGACGAGCTGGTATGGATGGTCGGCAACATCTCCGGCGTTCAAGCCCTGCTCAATGATGGCGCATCCGATGGTGCGGTGGGCGTTCCCCGCGATCTCGCCGCCAAGGTCGAGCGCAACATGAAGTGCCTGGAGAACGACAAGTGGTGGGGCGTGCCCCGCGGCACCCGTGCTGCAGTCTGGAACCTGCTGCCGATGCTGGCTCCGCCAAACGCCGACGCGTGGGCCGAACTGGAAGCCTCAGCCAAGGCCGGTTTCGACAACGGTATCCGTCTGGGTAGCGCCCTCTACGCCATGAGCGCGTTCAGCAAAGGCAATGACGAGCGTCTGCGCAAGGCCATCCGCGACTACGCCGCCAACGGCCAGAACCTGAACCCGGATTACGCCATGCTGGATGCCATTGCCGGCTTCATCGTTCAGGGCATCTCAGATCGCGAGTGGACTGAAAATACCGGTAAGCGTACCCCCATCGGTGGCATTGGCACCTTCTGGGATGACCAGGCCCAATCCGGCCCCTCCGTTAATATTGACGATTTGCTATAAGCCTGTTGCGGCCTTCGGGCCGCTTTTGAATAAGTTGTAAGAAGTAACCAGGAGACAATCATGCGCTACGTTAAAGCGTTAACTGCAGCCGCCACTGCCGCTCTGGCATTGACGTTCACCCCTGCCGCCCAGGCCGCCGAGAAACGCACCATGTGCGTATTCGACATTATCGGTGCCAACGGCGATATCTATAACATCATGAAGGACTACAAGACCGCCGCTCTGGGTTGGGGCATCGATCTTGAGCTCAAGCCCTACACCGATGAAAAAATTGCCTCCGAAGACCTGAAGGCCGGCCAGTGTGATGCCGCCGTCCTGACAGGTATCCGTGGTCGCCAGTTCAACAGCTACACCGGCAGCATGGACTCCATCGGCGCCATTCCCAGCTATGACGCCATGCGCACCGTTATCACCGTGCTCGCCAGCGGCAACCCGGCCATCAATGAAAAACTGATTTCCGGCCCTTATGAAGTGGGTGGCGTTGCCCCCATGGGCGCGGCCTACCTGTTCGTGAAAGATCGCACCATCGATACCGTCGGCGAACTGTCCGGCAAATCCATCGCGGTACTGGAATACGATACCGCACAGGCGAATATGGCGTCCCGCGTGGGCATGTCCCCGGTAATGTCAGATATCACCAACTTCTCCGGACGCTTCAACAACGGCTCCGTGGATATCTGCTTTGCACCGATTGCAGCCTACTCCGCTCTGGAACTGTATAAAGGCATGCAGCCGGACGGCGGTATCATCGATTACGTCCTTGGCCAGCTGACCGCTCAGGTCATTCTGAAGAAAGACAAATTCCCCGCCGACTTCGCAGCGCAATCACGTAAATACATGCTGAGCCAGTTTGACCGCGCCATGCGTGTGATTGAAAACGCCAACAGTGAAGTGAACAAGAAGTGGTGGATTCGTATCCCTGAGGCCGACAAGCTGCGTTATGACGAAATGCTGCGTGAAGCGCGCATCGCCCTCACCAAAGACGGCACTTACAGCAAAGACATGATGTCCCTGTTGCGCAAGGTACGCTGCAAGCATGAAGCGTCCCGCGCAGAATGCGTAAACCCTGTCGAATAAGCAGTTCTGTATGTTCCAACGGGGCCAGATGGCCCCGTTTTTCCCTAACGACCAACGTTTCTGTTACCCGCTCTTCGGGTATCAGGTAAACAATACGTTTACGCTGCTCCAGAAAGGCGAAGGTTAAGGTGTTGAGTCCTCTGATACCCTCACCTCTTCGGCTTTTTCGGCGGTATAACAATAACCGGGTGCACAATGGATAAACCTTCTCTGACTGTTGCAAACCGTTCCGTGGCGGAATGGTTATCCTCCCTTCCCACCCTGATTCTTCTTCTGCTGACTATTTTTCTGGCTTCCGGCGAAGTCATTCACTCTCAGCTACTGAAAATCGGCGAAAACACCTGGGAAGGCTATTTCCTGCTACGTGGCGCGGGCATGGTGGAGCAACCCACCTGTAACCGTGATCCAGACCTGAATCAGGAACTGGAAAAAGCCATCAAACAGAAAAAACAGCAAATGGCTGACGACCCCCTCGCGGGCATCTTCGGCACAGAGGTCGACGAGACAGCCCTGCGCAAGTCACTGGAATCGTCCAGGGCGAACTGTCGCGGCAAGTGGGAGCGGTACGAGCTTATTCAGGAGAAGGCCACCCCCGGTGTGATTGCCTTCCGAACCCTGGAAGGTGGCGTTGCCAAAGTGGTTACCACCCTGGGCAACTACAAACGCCTGCTGCTTTGCCTGCTGGTGATGATCTGTGCCGCGACCGCCACATTGAGTCGTCATCATATTTCGCTGCGCCCGGCACACACACGAAAAGATCACTTTGTTTCCAGCGTGGGGCAACTTGCCGCCAACGTGATGCTACTCATGTCTGCCTGGCTGTACCGTGGCGAAGAAATTAGCGCCATGGCCGACGGGGTTCAGGTTAATCATTTCTATCTGCATCAGTTCTGGATCGCAGGCTTTCTGCTGCTGTCTCTGGCCGCTCTCTACCAGCTGATTCGCCCACCCAAAGACCTTGAAGAAGGCGGCACCTGGGGCAAGGCGATGTTGACCATCCCGCTGTACAGCTTCATGTGTCTTACCGCCGGTGCGCAGTTCATCAGCCAGGGCTACTACCACGGCATCAGCGTCTATCTCGGCATGATGATGGAGCTGTCTACACTGTTCCTGAGCCTGGCGCTGTATATCTGGATTGGTATGTTGCTGCGCCAGACCAAGATGGCGCATCTGGTCTTCGACGTGTTGCGTCCTTGGAAAATGTCACCAGAGCTGATGTGTTTCGTTGTTCTGGCGGTTGCCGCTGTGCCCACAGCCTACACCGGCGCCTCCGGCATCTTCGTTATCGCTGCGGGTGCCACCATTTATAACGAACTGGTTCGTGCCGGCGCCCGCAAGCAACTGGCTCTGGCTGCCACGGCCATGTCCGGCTCCATGGGTGTGGTGCTACGTCCCTGTTTGCTGGTGGTTATCATCGCGGCTCTGAACAACAGTGTAACCACCGATGAACTCTTCACGTCCGGCCTGAAAATCTTCGGTCTGTCACTGCTCCTGTTCTTCATTTACAGCCAGTTTGCCCGTACTGCCCCGGCACGTATTGCGCCGTTCTCGGAAGCGGTTCCCCAGAGTCTGAAACGACTGATCCCGCTGCTGCCCTATGTGATCATCATGGGGACGGTTGTCGTACTCTTCCGTGACCTGCTGGATACGGAACTGAACGAAAACTACGCACCGATCATTCTGCCGGTGATGCTGCTGTCTATCCTGGCGTACGAAAAGCTGAGCCAGAAATCCCTGCATGTGTTCACCGTGGTCCTGGTGCCATTGCTGATCTACTCCTGCTACAACCTGTGGATCATCAATGAAGCACTGAACAGCGGCGCCATTCCCACCGGCACCTCTGCAGAGCAATTGGAAGGCCTGTTCTGGGGACTGTTCTGGCGTAATGTCATCCTTGGCGCCTGCCTGGTAATCCACTACCTGGTGAAAACCCCGGATATGGATCCGCATTATCAGCCAGAGCCTGGCGTGGGCGACAAGATGGAAAGCTCATTGCGCTTTGCGACCAACGAGACTACCGGCCATATTGGCGCCCTGCTGATGTTGATGGCCCTGTCGGTCAGTGTCGGCGGCATCATCGAGCGTTCCGGCGTCATGGAAATGCTGCCTGAAACCTTCCCGAGCATCTGGCTGGCCATGACCCTGCTGGTCGTCACCATGGTGATTATCGGCATGATCATGGACCCCTACGGGGCGGTAATTCTGGTCAACGCAACCATTGCCCAAATTGCCTTTGACAATGGTATTGCGCCATTACACTTCTGGATGATCACCCTGGTGGCCTTTGAGCTGGGTTATCTATCACCCCCTGTGGCACTGAACCACCTGCTGACAAGGCAAGTGGTCGGGGACGAGGAAGTGGAATCCGCCAAGGTACCGGGTGGCAGCTTCTACCGCCGCTACGAGAAGTTCCTGCTGCCAATCGCGGTGATGCTGACTGCGCTACTGCTGGTCTCTTACGTACCGCTGATGTCGGACTCGCTCCACGAGTTCCTGTTCCAGAAGATCCAGGTCGGCGTTCACTAACGCTAACCGACACAGCAAAAAGGGCCCATTCGGGCCCTTTTTGCGTTTTGGGGTCAGCAACGTTGTCCCCTCATCTCTTTGCGGCCCGCCCCCCTTCCTGCGCCATCGAGCACTGCCTTTCCATACCTATGCCAGCGTGCTAATTTGCAAAATCTTTGCTCACAGGAAAATAACAAGGACAACACATGGCCACATCCCTGCGCATGGAACGGCGTACCGCCCGAGAGTGGTTTTCCTCCCTGCCGACCCTGCTGCTGCTATTGCTGACGATTTTCCTGGCTTCCGGGCAGGTTATTCATTCCCAACTTCTCTCGATCGGTGAAAACACCTGGGACAACTATTTTCAACTGCGTAGTGCCGGCGCCCTGAATGAGCCCACCTGCAACGCGGATGCTGACCTGGACAGGGAGCTGGAACGCGCCCTTGCCGAAAAGAAACAGAAAATGACCGACGACCCCCTCGCCGGTTTTTTTGGCACCGAAATCGATGAAAAGGCGTTGCGCCAGTCCCTGGAGTCCGCACAAACGCTGTGCCGTGAAAAGTGGGCAAACTACCAAATGGTCCAGGAAAAGGTCACCCCCGGCGTCATTGCCTTTCGCACCCTGGAGGGAGGTGTGGCACAGGTGGTCAGCATTCTGGGCGACTACAAACGGCTGATTCTTTGCTTGCTGCTGCTCATTTGCGCGGCGACGGCCACCCTGACCCGTCACCATATCGCTTTGCGCCCGGCACGCACCCGCAAGGATCATCTGGTCTCCACCCTCGGCCAGCTCACTGCCAATGTGCTGCTTCTGGCTTCTGCCTTGATCTATCGCAGTGAGGAAATCAAGGCGATGGCTGATGGCGTCCAGGTAAACCACTTTTATTTACATCAAGTCTGGATAGGCGGCTTCGCCATTCTCAGCGCCGCGTCTCTCTGGCAGCTTTTTTCTCCACCCAAGGATCTGGAAGAAGGCGGTAGCTGGGGCAAGGCACTGCTAACGATTCCGCTGTACGCGTATATGTGCCTCAGTGCCAGCATCCAGTTCATGTCTCAGGGCTACCTGCACGGCACCAGCGTCTACCTGGGCATGATGATGGAATTTTCCACCATGTTTCTCAGCCTGGGGCTTTATATCTGGGTAGGGATGATGCTGCGACAGACAAAGATGGTGCATCTGGTTTTCGATGTGCTGCGCCCCTGGCGCATGTCACCCGAACTGATGTGCTTTGTGATTCTTGCTGTTACCGCTATCCCCACCGCCTATACCGGCGCATCCGGTATTTTTATCATCGCTGCCGGTGCAACCGTATACCACGAGCTGGTCCGCGCCGGCGCGAGAAAGCAGTTGGCACTGGCCGGGGCGGCCATGTCCGGGTCCATGGGTGTTGTGCTGCGCCCCTGTTTGCTGGTGGTCATTATCGCCGCCTTGAATAACAGCGTGACCACAGATGAACTGTTCACTTCTGGCATCAAGGTCTTCGGTTTATCGCTATTACTGTTCTTCATTTACAGTCAGTTTGCCCGCACCGAACCGGCACGCATCGCCCCATTCTCACAAGCGGTTCCCGCAAGCCTGAAACGGCTTGTCCCCCTGCTGCCTTACGTCATTGTCATTGGCACCGTGGTGGTGGTTTTCAGAGACATCCTGGGGGCCCAACTTAACGAAAACTATGCGCCCATCATTCTGCCAATGATCATGCTGGCCGTGCTGATCTATGAGAAGTTCAGCCGTCATTTCCTGCACCTGTGCGCCGCGGTACTGGCTCTACTGCTGATCCATTCAAGCTATGACGCCTGGTTGGTCAGCAACGCACTGGATGCCGGCAATATTCCATCTGGCACCTCCGCCAACCAGCTTTCCGATACGTTAACCGGGCTGTTCTGGCGAAACCTGATTCTCGGCATCAGTCTGCTTATCCATTATCTGTTCAAACCCAACGGCGAGGTATCAGAGCTGCCAGCCAAGGAAGAAGGGGTTGGAACCAACCTGGAAAGCTCTCTGCGCTTCTCCACCAATGAAACCACCGGGCATATTGGTGCGCTGCTCATGCTGATGGCACTGACCGTCAGCATGGGGGGGCTATTGGAACGCTCGGGGATCATGGAAGCCTTGCCGGAAACGTTCCCTTCGATCTGGGTCGCCATGACGCTGCTGGTGGTGACCATGGTCATCATCGGCATGATCATGGACCCCTTTGGAGCGGTCATTCTGGTGAACGCGACCATCGCCCAGGTGGCGTTCGATAACGGCATCGCCCCATTGCACTTCTGGATGATAAGCCTCGTTGCCTTCGAGCTGGGCTACCTGTCTCCACCCGTCGCCCTTAACCACCTGTTGACGCGCCAGGTCGTCGGTGATGACGAGGTGGAAAGCGCCAAAGTCATCAATGGCTCTTTCTACCGGCGCTACGAAAAATACCTGTTGCCCATTGCCGTCATGCTCACGGCCCTGTTGCTGGTTGCCTTTGTGCCGCTGCTCTCTGACAGCCTGCATCACTGGCTATTTCAGAAAATAGACGTCACAGGGTGATCAGCGTCGCAAACTGCCAAAAACCCTTGCAGGGCTCAAGTTGCCAGCCCTGCAAGGCCCCAGTTTCCTATCGTCCCGGAATAACTGATACTGTAAAGTATGCGGATATGTCAGGGAGATAACTGATGAGTAAAACGCAGGAACCCCGCGCTTCACGCGAAACCGAAGCGCTTCCCAAAACGATCAAGCCCGCCCTGTTGTTCTTGCTGTTCCTGTTCGGGGTGGTTGCCACCATGGCCACCGCCGCTTACGTTGTTGACAGAATGATTTACGGGTAAGTCATATGGCTACAGCAATGGACAACCGACGCCACCCCCGGATCAGCCGTGAAGAGAACCTGTCTCTTACCTTGCTGCCCGCCGGGTCGGATGCCGTGGCACCGGAAGATCGCCTGTATCTGACCACCCACGATATTTCCCTCGCCGGGATCAGCGTGGAGTTGCCTGCGCCGATCAAGCCCAATACGGATGTTGAGCTCTGGGTTGCCCTGCTGGAAAAACACGGCACCTACCACCTTTACGGCACCATTGCCTGGTGCGCAGCCCCGGAAGGCCACCTGCTGGCCGGTGTCGCCCTGGACCTGGAACGGGCGGACGGACGCCTGTGGGCGGCGCATTTTGATACCACCGGTTATTTCAGTGACTGACAGCCTGTTTCAACGCGGCCAGCACTACCAGCAGTTTCGTCCCACCTACCCCGATACGCTTTTTGAATGGCTCAGCGCCCAAAGCCCTGCCAGCCATCTTGCTGTGGATGTGGGTTGTGGCAGCGGCCAGGCCAGCCGCGGCCTGGAACCCCACTTCCAGCATGTGATCGGCACCGATATCAGCCTTCGGCAACTTCAGGCTGCGCCAGCCTCAGCCACAAGCTTTCTGGCGACGCAGGCCCATCAGCTTCCCCTGCCAGATACCTGTGTGGACCTGATCACCGTTGCCCAGGCATTTCACTGGTTCGACAAAACCGCCTTCTTTGCCGAGGCTGAGCGGGTTCTGAAACCCGGCGGGGTACTGGCCCTGGTCAGTTATGGCCTGTGCGATGTGGAGGGTCTGGAAGGGATCGTCAGGGCATTCCATGATGGCCCACTGGGCCCATGGTGGCCGGCGGAACGCGCCGATGTGGTGGCTGGCTACCCCCAGGCACAGCTGCATTGGCCAGCCCTGCACTTTGCGGATACCACCATAAAACGGGAATGGTCCGTGGAGACGTTTATTGGTTATCTGGATACCTGGTCCGCGCTGGTACAGGCAGCCAGAGCCGGCCAGAGTCCGCTGGCCCCCTTCAGTGCAACACTGCGAACACAATGGGGGCCACAGACACGCACCGTGCACTGGCCACTACGGGTGCGCGCCTGGCGAAAGCCGCGCCCCCATTAAGCGGCACGCGAGCGAGCGTCAGGCGCTGTCGGGGAAGTGCTCAGACAGCAGGCCTGCCAGCCGATCCAGGCGCTTGCGTCGTTTCGCCATGCCGAAGACATTGAGTAGGCGGGTTGCCCAGGTCAGCGCCGTTACCAGCGTATCGCCGCCGCGACGGGGAATCACGTGCACGTGCACATGGGGCACATGCTGATTGGCCTCACGGCCATCGTTGACCACCACGTTGTGCGCCTTTACGGCAAGGCCGGCCCGCTTCTGGGCGACAATGGTCCGCCGCGCCAGATCCATCAAGTGGTGTGTCACCGCAGCGTCCAGCCCTTCCAGCAGAGGCGCGTGCTCACGCGGAATGACCAGGCAATGGGCTTCACGGATCGGGAAAAGATCCAGAATCACCATGGCCTGCTCATCTTGATAAACCACGCTGGCGGGCAACGTGCCCGCCTGGATCTGGCAGAAAATACACTGGCTCATTGCTGAACCGACATGGCCGCTTGTTTGCGCCGCTGCCGCCACAGTTCAAATGCTGCCACCACCAATGCCACCACCAGCATGGCCAACAGCGGCCCGCCAGCGCGCCACAGGCTCACGTCTTCCTGTGCCAGGCCATCGAACAGGCTAACCACCCAGGCCGGCGCCCATTCGTCATGTTGCGGGGAAACAGACCAGGGGGTCAGCAACAGGGCCGTCAACACGGTACGCAGTGGCACCTTGCCCCACCGTGACAGCGGGCGTGTCAGCCACCACCAGACAAACAATACGCCGACGCTGCCGATCAGGTAGGCAAACCAGCCCCATAGATATGCTTGTGTTGTCACAACTTCTCCTACACGTGTGATTGAATCCACTGCCAGGCACTCACCTGCATTCAGTCGATCCAGTGAACAATATGCTCTTCCCAATCGTCTTCCGGCACAAGCTGCTCGGACACCACGCGCCCGGCCACACTGATGCCTGCCTGCTTCACGCTGCCCGCCTTTTCGCTGAGCAGCGGATGCCAGCCGGGTAACGGCTGGCCATGGGCGCGCAAACGATACGCACAAGTGGACGGCAGCCAGTCCGTATCCCGGGCAATGGCTTCAGTCACTTGAATACAGTCAGGGACCCGCTGAAAACGCTCCGGATACACCCGACACTGACATTTTTTGCTATCCAGAAAGCGGCAGGCCAGATTGGTAAACGCCAACTCGCCGCTATCTTCATCTTCCAGTTTGACCAGGCAACAACGGCCACACCCATCGCACAGCGCCTCCCACTCGCGGGCATTGAGCTCGCCCAGTGGCAGGGTCCAGAACTGCGCACGCAGTGGCAGGGTCACCTCAGGCATCACGCCCGGCCGGTTTGTCCGGATGGCCATCGGCCATGAACAGGTCTTCATCCGGCGGCGGCGGCATCTGCAGATAAAAGCCCTGCTCGCGGATTTTACCCATGACCTGCTCCACATCCGCCCGGGCCAAAGGCCGCTCCGGGTTAAGGATCATGTCGGTCACATGTTCAGCATGGCCAAATTGCCCCATCAGTATTTCTGGCACCTCTTTCAGGCCCTTCTGACGATCCACATACAAATACATACCGCTTTTGCGGCGGCTCTTGTAGATCGAACAAAACAGCTTGCCTTTCAACACTCCCTCACTCACTACAGTAACTCCAGCAGGGGTTGGGTGACGATGTCATGGCGCCACCCGGTCAACGGCTCCGGCACCCGGTCCGGGTGACGGATAAGGGCTTCCAGCCAACGCCGGCGCATCAATACATCCGGCTTCATGTCCATCTCTTCGGCGATCACGCCTACCCGGTTGCGCAGGGTCTTGGCGAGTTTCTTCTGTGCCGCATCCGGCGGGCCCGGCAACGGGTCCGGCGGAGTCTGCCGGCGGCCCTCTTCCATCAGCGCCAGCAAGGCATCACCATCGCGACGAATTTGCTTGGGATGAAAGCCCAGATCCGCCAGCAAGCCCCGGTCACTACGACTGGCCCGGGCCAGGTCCAGTAGCTGGGCATCTTTGAGCACGAAACTCTTTGGCAGGTTCCGCTCCCGGGCCATCTGGTCTCGCCAGGGTGTCAGGGCCGCCAGCACCGCCAGGCTTTCCCCCTGCAGCAGGCCCGCCCCCTTCACGTTGCGCCAGGCATCCTGGGCAGGCGTGACACTGCGAGCCTGGTTCAACAAACGTTCGCACTCTTCCTGCCACCAGGCGCGACGCCCCAGCTTGTCCAGTCGCTCGGCAAGGATCGCCGCCACTTCCGGCAGGTATTTCACATCATCTTCGGCGTAGTGAAGCTGCTCGTCGCTCAATGGCCGTTTCAGCCAGTTGGTGCGCGTCGCACCTTTGGGCAAATCGACACCCAGCAGCATCTGAACCACTTTCTGGTAGCCCCACTGCATGTCTTCCCCGCTCAGTGCCGCAGCAATCTGGGTATCTTCGATGGCTGCCGGGTATTGGCCGGTAAAGGTGGCAATGGCTTCCAGATCTTCCGAGCAGGCATGCATGACCAGGGTGTGCTGCTGAAATACCGGAGACAGCGTGGGGCCATCCACCCGGGTGGTATCAATCAGGCGGATTTGTTCACCGTCGTGTACCTGCACCAGCGCCAATTGCGGCCAGAAGGTGCGCTCGCGCATGAATTCCGTGTCCAGATACAGCGGGGTCCCCGCCGTCAGCCCACCTTGCCATTCACTGATTGCCTGATTGTCCTCGCACCAAAGATACGCCATGTTTTCGCCTTGTCCGGGAATGAAAAAGCCCTTGAAGCGGCTTTCACAGGTCATCGCTGCGCATGAAAAGGGCAAAATGGCCTGCAAAAAAACACACAGGACAGGCCTTGCCGGCAGCGGCAACAGAATTTGCAACGATTATACGGGCTGTGGCGCTCAATTTCCCGGCGCATTTCTGCTACTCTTTGCGCCGCATTGAAATCGCACAGGAATGACGCTAATGAGCACGAAACTGGTACTGGTCCGCCACGGCCAGAGCGTATGGAACAAGGAAAACCGCTTCACCGGCTGGAAAGACGTGGATCTGACCGAGCAAGGCCGCGAGGAAGCCCGCACCGCAGGCGAGCTGCTGAAGGAAGCCGGCTTTGAGTTCGATGTGGCTTACACCTCGGTGCTCAAGCGTGCCGTGCGCACCCTGTGGAGCATTCTGGACAACATGGACCAGATGTGGATCCCGGTGATCCGTGACTATCGCCTGAACGAGCGCCACTACGGTGCCTTGCAGGGGCTGAACAAGGCGGAAACGGCCGCCAAGTACGGGGACGATCAGGTCCATATCTGGCGCCGCAGCTACGACACACCACCGCCGAAAATGGAGCGGGACGACGAGCGCTACGCCGGCAACTTCCGGGTGTACAAGAACCTGAGTGAAGCGCAGATTCCCCTGTCAGAGAGCCTGAAAGACACGGTCGACCGCTTCGTGCCTTACTTCGAAAGCGACATCAAGCCACAAATCGAAGCGGGCAAACAGGTGCTGATCTGCGCCCACGGCAACAGCCTGCGCGCGCTGGTGAAATACCTGGGTGACATTTCCGACGAGGAAATCGTCAAGCTCAACATCCCCACCGGCGTACCGATGGTCTACGAGCTGGACGACAACCTGAAGCCCATCAAGAACTACTACCTGGGCGACGCAGAAGCGGCAGCGAAAGCTGCTGAAGCGGTGGCCAATCAAGGTAAGGCGTAAAGAGAGACGCAACAGGCTTCACGGGGCACGCCACAACGCGTACAACCGCCAAGTTTGCTGTTAACGAAGAGGCCGCGCCCCTGTTTGGGGTGCGGCCTCTTGCGTTCATGGGGTTTGCTGGACGGCTGACGCCAGAAGCCTGACGCACAAAGCCCCGCCAGAAACCTGCATCACTGCGCGCCTACCTGACCTTGCATATAATCCTGCCGGCCCGCCTCCCAGGCGGAGCCCAGCACCGCATCGTGATACGGGTTGGCCCCTCCCCATCCGGCATACAAGCGGCCGCGTTCATAGGCCATCTCCACGGTATCCTGTTCCGATGCCTGCGGCGCTCGCCAGCGGGCCAGCCAGCGCGTGACCAGCCCTTTCACATCATTGGATACCACCAACAGGCTGGGCACCAGCAACAGGCTCACCAGGGTGGCAAACAGCACCCCGAAGGCCAGCGAGACGGCCATGGGTATCAGGAAGCGGGCTTGCACGCTGGTTTCCAGCATCAGCGGTGCAACACCGGCAAAGGTGGTGATGGACGTCAACATTACTGGTCGCAGCCGCCCGCTCACCCCCCGAATGACCGCATCCCGTAACGATGCGCCTTTATCCCGGAGGTCGTTGATGGCATCGAGCAATACCAGGTTGTCATTCACCACCACGCCACTCACCGCGATGATTCCCACCAGCGACCACAGTGTCACGCTGTAACCCAGCAGAAAGTGCCCCATAAAGGCCCCCACCAGCCCAAACGGAATCGCCGCCATCACCAGCAGGGGCTGGCCATAACCGCCGAACAGAATGGTGAGCAGGAAGAAGATTGCGGCCAATGCAATCAGGTAGCTTATCGACAGGTGTGACAGGAAATCCTTGATCGCCGCCTGTTTGCCCGCCACCGTCCAGCCGGCTTTATCGTCAGCCGCCATCATCGGATCCAGCAGCGCCTTGCGCAGCTCTGCCATCACCAGAGCTGGAGACGTGGTGTGTTCATCCACAAAGGCACTCACCGTGGCACTGCGACGACCGTCATAGTGGCTAATCATGGCCGGCGCCTGCCGGCGCGATAGCGAGGCCACGGCCGCGAGCACGGTCATTTCACCGTCCGCCAGTTGCACCGGCATTCGCTCCAGATCGGTAATCTGGCGACTGTCGGCCTGGGCCAGCCGCAGCATCACCGGCACCTCCCGGTCCTGTTCAAACCAGCGATCCAGTTCGATGCCGTGGAACGCATTGCGCACCTGCGCCCCCACTTGCTCGGCCCGCAAACCGGCTCGCTCCCCTTCTTCACGCAGGTTGATATCCACAATGGTTCGCTGGGCATGCAGATTATTGGCCACCTCGTGGACCCCATCCATGCGCGCCAACGCCAGCGCCGCCTGCTCGCTCATCCGCTGTAGCGTCGTCAAGTCCGGGTGGAACAGATTGATATGAATATCCGGTTTCACCTGCATCAGGCTGGCATGGAATTTCACTGACAACGCATCGGCGATCACCCCGTGCTGATCGCGCCACCGCCGCGCGATTTCCCGAGGCGGCAGGGCGCTGGTATCACCGCTGATCGCCAGGGTCACCCGAACCCGGTATCGCGCACCGGGATCACGAGCGTTGGAGGTTTTCTGGCGCACGCCCTGTTCGGCAAACACCGCATCGATGTGGATCGGTGCCTCGGCTTGAGCAGCCTCACCGTCCCCTGCCAGCTGGCGAGCCAGAGCCTGGGCGGAATCTTCCAGCTCCCTTACTTCCCGTGCCAGACGAGGATCACCGGTGCCCTGCGGGAACACCACTTCCGCCATCACCCGGTCGCCTTCCACCCGGGAGAACAACACCATGGTCAACCAGCCGCTGTTAACCAACGCGCAGCAGAAAACAAACAGACCCACGAATACCACCACCAACACATAACGCCAGTGCAGGCAGCGTTGCAGAATCGGCCGGGCACGCTGGTCCAGCCAGCGCTCCAGACCATCGTTAAGGCGCGTAGCCAGTTGTTCGGATTTCAGCCACAGCCCCCGCGCCGGACGATCGTGGCTCAAGTGGGCTGGCAAAATCCACAGCGACTCCACCAGCGACAGCAACAGGATGGTCATCGAGACGATGGGAATAACCCGCATCAATGCCCCTTCCGGCCCCGGCAGGAACAACAAGGGAGCAAAGGCAAAAAGCGTGGTCATGACCGCAAACAAAATCGGTTTCGCCACCCGTTGCGCCCCACTGATAGCGGCTTGCCCCCCGGTCAGCCCCTGGCGGCGTTGGTGGTCAATGCTTTCGCCCACGATCACCGCATCATCCACCACAATCCCCAGCACCAGAATAAAGGCGAACAGGGAGATGGTGTTGAAGGACTCGCCCAGCAACGGCAGCATGGCGCAGGCACCGAGCATGCACACGGGAATCCCCAGTGCCACCCAGCCCGCCAGCCGCAGGGTCAGGAAGATGGCCAGCATGAGCGTCAGCAGCACCAGGCCTTGCAAGGCGTTACGCCAGAGCAGGTTGGAGCGCTCACTGAACTGGCGAGCATCGTCACTCCACACCTGTAACCCGACACCGGGAGGCAGATCCGCTTCTGCCAGGTAGTCACGCACAGCCCCGGCCACATCCAGCACGTTCTGATCGCCAACCCGGTACACATCCAGCGCCACCGCCGGTTTGCCATCCAGCCAGGCCGCCTGGGTGTCCCGGGAAAAACCGTCCTGCACCTGGGCCACATCGCCCAGGCTCAACAAGTCCCCCTGCTCCGACTGGCGGATCACCAGTTGCTCATAAGCGCGGGCATCACCAGGTTGCTCGCCGGTCTGCAGCAGCCAGTCGCCCTTGTCGCTGCGCAGCACACCGCCGGCGATGCGCTGCACGCTCTGGCTGGCTGCAGCTGCAATACCATCCAGCGTCAGCTCGTAGCGATACAGGTCATCACGGGAGACCAGCAGCGCCATTTCCCGTTCCGGCAGGTTTTCAATATCCACGCTGGAAATAGCATCGCGGTTGAGCAGCTGCCGGCGAACCCGGTTGCCCAGCTGGTACAGATCCGTACGGGACAGGGAGCCGCTGAGCAGCAACCGCACCACCCGGTTACGCACAATCAGCTCCTGCACCCGCGGGCGTGCGGCCCCCTTGGGCAGGTTATCCAGAGCATCCAGGCGCGTGCGGATCTGCTCCAGCACATCGCCCGTGTCATGCCCTTCCAGCACATCCAGCTGCACGCTGCACAACCCCTCACGGGATTCGCTGATCAGCTCAGTGCCGCCCTCCACATCGTCCACCGCGGTTTCCACCGGCGTACACACCAGCGATTCCACGGTTTCCGGGGTGGCCTGGGGATACGCCACATAAATGCCAATGCGGTCCAGCGGCACATTGGGCAGGGTTTCCTGACGGGTATGGGGAATCGCCAGCAGCCCTGCCAGCAACAGGGTCATCATCAACAGGTTGGCAACCGCCCCATTTCTGGCGAACCAGGCAATGGAACGATTCATGGATGTCCCTCACCACTGTTCTCGCTGTGATGGGCCAGACCGGTCTGGGCCGGGCGTGGATCAATCCGCATGCCTTCCAGCAATTGCAGATCCCCGGCCAACACCACCGACGTCTCGCTGTTGACTCCATCGTGGAGGTAGAGGTTGTCACTGTCCTGATGCAGTATCGCCACCGACTGACGGCGCAGACGCTGGTCGTCGTCCAGCACCCAGACAGACTGGTCACCGGCCTGGGCAGAACGGGGCAACACCGCCACCGCCGGCGTCGCCGCACCGCGCAGTTCCGCCTGCACCAGTACACCGGGCTCCAGTGGCAATGACTGACCGTCATTGGCGACCTGCACGATCAGGTACATCATCTGGTTGCGGTTCAGCCCCCCTTCACGGCGCACCACCTTGCCTTCCCAGTGCCCCTCCCTGCCGGCGAAACGGCCGGTAAGGATCACACTGACCGCCTCCAGAGTGCTGTCATCACCAGGCACGATACCCAGCAAGCCAAGCCACTCATCACGGACCGGCAGGCGAATTTCCACCTGGTCTTCCTGGTACAACTGGGCCAGCTTGCTGCCCGCCTGCACATGCTGCCCTGCCATCACCTGCACGGCTTTCAGGCGCCCGCTGATCGGCGCCAGCAATTCGGTCTGTTCCTGGTTACGCTCCGCCTGACGCAGGCTGGCACGGGCAGCACTCAGCCGGCTCAGGGCTTCGTCCAGTTGCGGTTCGAACCGCCCCAGCGCCGACGAGCGCCCGGAAGCCCCGGACACCCGCGCCTTGGCCCGGGTCTGGGCCAGGTGCAGACGCGCCGCATGGACACTGTTCTGACGTGAGGTCACCTCCAGCGCAAAGGGCTCCGGGTCCAGCTTGAGCAACACATCGCCAGCAGCCACTCGCCCACCATCGGCAAACGCCGGCGCCACCTGCTGGATTCGCCCGGAGACTTCCAGACTCAAGGGCAGATCATGGCGCGCCGTGGCCTGCCCCTGGCTATAGACCGGAATCACCACATCCTGCCAGTCCACAGTCATGGTATTGAGGGCCAGCACACTATCCTGAGCCTTGGCCGGCGGCGGCGCCGGTGGCACCAGATAAAGCGAAAAAACGGCCATCGCCATGGCCAGGGTGGCCAGCAATGCCACCAGTGTTCGCAAGCTGAGAGAACGCAAACCGGCAGGCAACTTCATTCAACCACTCCCAGCCAATTAACCCAGCGCTGTAAGCACTGGCGCACCGTGGCTTGCGGCGCGCCCAGGGATGAGTGCACTTTCAGGGACAGGCTCATGCAGCCATTCACCACAATCACACCGTTGGCGACCGGATGGCTCGGGCTGCCCGGGCCGCAGCAGGCAAACACGGTATCTTCCCGCATCCCTGCGGAGGCAAAGTCGATCTCCCATTCACCCAGGCTGGAAAAAGACCCGCAGTGCTGCGTCCCTTTCTGCAGGCGCCCACACAACCAGTTCACTCCCCGCTGGCCGATCAAGCGTCCAATACGCGCCAGATGCCAATACCGCCAGTGCACATTGGCCTTGAGGTAGCCACGCACGGAACGGTCCAGCCTGGCGGCCTTGTCTTCATGATCCACAGTGAGATAGAACGCGCTGGACAGGTTCATATCCGCGCGCAGCATGGGCACCACACCGCGCATGTTCACCGGAAAGCACCAGCTACCGGCAATGCCGTGCAACATCAGGGTCTCGCAGACCGCCCGGTGCAACGCCAGTAATAGCAAGCTGTTCACCGACACCTTGTTTTGGTGAGCCCGCTGATACAGCGCACGGGTCTGCGCCGGATTCAACCATTGCACGCAGACCGGGCTGTCTTCGATTTCTTCAGCTTCTGCTTGCCCAGCCAAGGCCCGCCAGCGGCGCCACACCGGTTCCACCGCAGGCAGATCGTCCGGCAACCGTTGCCAACGCTGCCACCAGCGCGGTGCCTGCTTCTGGCGGCTCAACGGCATGGGAGGCTGTGCCACCCCGCGTTGTTTCAGGGCCTGGGCAATACCGCCCACCCCATCATGGTCCCGATGACGCAGGGCGACAGTATCGCGTTCACCACTGCACGGATCGATAAAGATAAATTCGATGCGATCATCAATACCCAGCCCGGCTCGGGCGCGATACCACATGCCGATATAATCCACCGGCGGCCGGGACGACAGGGTGCGGGTCGACACGGTATTCACAGGCGCGCCACTTCCACATAGGGCAGGCGATCATCGAGTTGCTCGCGGGGATCGCCGTCATAACTCACCAGAAAGTGATCGCTCAACAACAGACGACGGCGGTAGCGGGCCGGTACCGTTGCCAGTGGATCCTGGGCAAAGAAGCCACACACCAGTGCATCATATCGGCCATGGAAACGGTCCACCGCGTGATCAAGCAACAGACGCAACAAATCAGGCTGGTTATCTTCCACCACCACACTGTGCAAGGTGAGATAAGACAGAATGCCGCCGGGCGCAGGCAGCTTCATGCCACCGCGCAACACGCTATGGGTATTGTAGAAGTGGCGTAGAAACCGCAGGCCCCGGGCATAACCCAACACGCGCGTCTGCTTTATACCCTGCTGATCCCAGAATCCCAGCACCCCTTTGAGCTGCCCCTTGACCCATAGCCCAAGAAAGCTTTCCGGGTTCAGTCCATAACAATAGGCATCACCGCGTACCCGGCTGACATCCCAGTAGGGGAAGAACTGCTTGCTGGCCCCTTCGCGTTGCAACAATGCCGCCATGGCGGGCAGGTCGGCTTCACCGGTTTGCCGGATTTGCACATCTTTTGGCAGCCGCTGATGGCGCGCCCGGGTATACACCAGGCTGGTCTCGATCGTGCCGTGGGGGTAATAGGTGGGCAGCCCGGCACGGCCACTGGCCACCGAGCCCAGCGAGGCCTCGTTGTCGCGCAGCACCGTGGTCTGCATCCACTCGCCCTCGGACAGTTGCTTGCGCAACTGGCGAAACAGGCGGTGCAGCACCAGGCCATTACGGAATTGCGGCGCGATACGTAAATCGTGAGCATAGCGAATCGGTTTCACCTCGCCATTCACCCACAGGTGCCGCCAACCCACATTGTAGACAGCGCCCAGTTCACCGGCACCGCCCTTGGGCTCAGCCACCCACACGTCCGGCTGTTCGCAGGTCACCTGGGCACCCCGGAAGTAATCCGGATGCCGCTCAAAATTCAGGGTCACCGCGCCGTGCTGGGGCGTCCCCTGCAGCAGCGCCAGGATGGCCCCGTTATCCTGGTCACAGGCAGGCCGGATGCGGTAACTCATACCGTCACTCCGGGTGCCTCTGTTTGTGCCGAGCGCGCTTCCAGCCAGGTCGGCACCCTCCCTGCCCAGTACTGCAGGGACTCCATCTTGATGTTGCCTTCGATCATGCCGCGTTGACGGCAATGCTGCAGATAACGCTCACGCATGCCCGGATGAATAACGCAGCGCAAAGGCGCCAACTGCCCCAGATTGCGCGCCAACTGATAATGAAAGTGCAACTGCAACGCCGACTCCATTTGCACCGCTATGTGCTGGGCAACGGCCGGGTTCTCCCCTTCCAGTAACAGCACATAGCCAGGCAAACCCTGCGCGGATTGATCCACCGCCACCGTGCATACGGGTAGCAATTCCTCCGGTAACGCCAGGGCGGCCATGGCACCATCCACAGCGGCCGCCGTCATTTTTTCGCCGACCAGATCAGTGGTTCCTGCTCGGCCAAGGAAACGCAAGCTGGGAATACCGCCGACAAAATCATCCACTTCCACCAGATCTTTCAGCCGGTAACGCAACAAACCGCTGCCGGTACTCAGCAGCGGCATGACCTGCTGCCCGGCCTCCAATTCCCAGGGCGCGAAGATACGGCCATCGGTAGGGTCCTGAAATTCATACACGTGACTGCGATACGCCAGCGGATAACGCCCTGCATAGGGAATGGTGACCACGCCTTCGGTGGCCCACAGTCCTTTGCCCTGAAACGCGGCCTGGGGAAGTAAAGCATGCAGCTCTTTCGCCCACGGCGTGGAGGCCGCCGTATCCCAGGCACTCACCAACGCCAGCTTTGGCCACAACGCCATCAGGAAATCCGCGTTTAACCGGCCGTCCCACTCGCGCAACAAGGCTGCCGCTTGCGGAGACCAGGGGCAGGAATCCACCGCACCACCAAGCATGCGGTTCCCCCAGGATCCGCTGTTAAGCACCTCTGCCAGCTCCTCTCGCCACTGCGCCATGGCACGCAGCATCCCCAACCCGAAAGTGGGACTCCAGATCGAAAGCATGGACAGGGCCGGATCGCTGACCAGATAGGCAAGGGTGGCAAACAGGGAATCATCGGAGGTTCTGGCCAGCGCCACATCCTGCGGCACACACTGGGTCGCACCGGCCAGCAAGCGCTTGCCCATGGACATCAGCTGAATGTCGTCATTCACATCCTCGCGCATATTGTCGCGCAGCGAGGTGGGCACCCAGGACATGGACCAGTAATGCCGCCCCTGCACCAGCCGGGGGTACTGCCGGTACAAATCCACAATCCAGGGGCTGATGGCCGCATCCAGTTCACCAAGAAACTGGCGTGTATAGGGAATCCATTTAATCGCGGACGTGGAGCCACTGGTTGGCTGGCAGCGAACCAGGGGGGAATCGATCAAGCGACAATCACCGTGCTCGCGCGACAAGGTAATCGCATCCGCCCATTGCTCATAATCCGTAACCGGCTGCCGGTCCGCAAACGCCTCCCACGACCAGTCACCCCGAATGCCGTTTCGATGCCCCAGCGGGCTGGCTGCCACCCGCTTTAGCAGCGCGGCCTGTTTCTGTCGCTGTACCGATTCCAGCCGCTCACGGCCAGCCGCAAAACGACGCTCACCTGGCCAGGCGGCCAGTTTCAGAAGACGATGTCCAAACATGATATTTCCCGGCTTATTCGCAGGCCACAGCGGTCACTGCAGGCTTGGTTTTACGGCGCTTTTTTTGCCAAAGCTGAAACGGATAGCTAACCAGGAGCTTCAGGTTAACCTGTCCGATACAGGGCAATTCCGTACCGCGCTGCCAGGATGGATTTTGTTTTTCAAAAAACTGGATTTTTTCGTTCGCCAAACGCATTTCGTCAGAAATACCCGCCACATCGGATTTCAGATGTGTGTACCCCTCACCAAAATCAAGAAGACGGCGCTGATTGCAGTAATAATCAGAAAAGAGAGATTGGCAGTACGCATCAACCAGCGGCGCTAACCGCTGATCCTTTCCCTCTGGGTTGGGGTAATAATTATGGAAATTATTCGCCAGCAAAAGATAGGTTTTATATCCCTTGGAAATCAGCAACCAAAACATGGGGCGAAACGGATGGCGTATTTTTTCGCGAATCATCCGGAAGAAAAACTTCACTTGAAGCGCTTTGCTACCCCAGTATTTTTCTTCAATGATGGTGTCACCACTAAACACGCCCTTTACCCGGCGACCCTCCACGTTCATGTCGATAACTTTCAAGGTAGAAAAACCAACCACACGCTTGGTTGCTTTCTCCTCCACTAAAAATATACCGCTCTTTTCCACCATATCCTGGCAAAAAATATCCAGGCTTATATTTTCGTAGTACCCGGAGTAGATCTCATACATTCTTCGCATTATGGGTACCGACACCTTGGAAAGGGGCAGATATCGGGCTTTCAGGTTAGATGCATTTTCCCGTTGCATTTTCCCGCTCCATGATTATTTTTATGCGTTGAAAAGCGGTGCTCATGATCTACACGGACCGTGATTTACTTAATAGTCAAAGCGGCCATTTTTTTGTTAAAAATGGCAACACTGGTTTAAACCAGTAACAATAACGCGTCCAATGAGACGCGTATCACACCTAAAATAACAACAATGTCAGGCCATATGGCCGAGGCAGAAAAATGAAAAATAATGGAATGGCTTTGGACGTTCCGCTAATTTCTATTCGCTATGCCCGCCGTTTTTTACGGTTCACACAAAAACACGGGATAAGTGGAACCATCGTACTCAAAGAAGCCCGCATCGACCCCGCCTTACTGGATAACCCGGATGCCTTTCTGACCATGAGGCAGCTTCTCACCATGCTCCGTCATGCCGACGCCCTTCTCAAAGACGACACCGCATCATTTCGCTTTGGTCAGGAACTGGATTTACAGGGTCATGGCCTGCTGGGTTTTGCCCTGCTTCGCCAACAGGATTACCGCAAACTGGTTAATATGGTGGTGCAATATCTGCGCGTTTCATTACCTATCATGGATATGGAAATCCACTGCACAGGCGAAGACATCTCCATTCGCCTGCATGACAGCTGGGAGCTAGGCGAACTAAGACCTTTTGTTACCAACATCTACATGGGCAGCATTCATGCACTGGCATCGCTTGTCTGTCGCCGTTTCACGTTTGAATACGATTATCCGTGCCCAGCCAAAGCTTCCAGTTTCCAGCATCTTGGCGAAGGCATCGAAATGAAATTCAACTGTGAGCACAACCGCGTACTGCTGCCACTATCCGGCCGCCAGGCTCGTGATGATGACGCCACCGTGGCCAACTATCTGGCCACGGCCCGGTCCCAGGAGCAGGCCCAGGGCGATGAAAGTCTCAAGGTCGTCATTCAGGTACGCCATGAAATCCGCAACGCTCCCGGCCGTGACAGCACCCTGGAACGGGTAGCCGCCAAGCTGGGCATGAGCCCTCGTTCTGTACGCCGCCATTTGAGCCTGTCCGGGTTTGCCTTCAGCGGCCTTCGCAACGAAATTCGTGAAATGTTTGCCACCCGCTACCTGGTGGACACCGATATGGCACTGGAAAAAATTGCTGAGTATCTGGGCTACAGCGACCAGGCCAGTTTCAGCAAGGCCTACCGGGGCTGGACAGGGCACACCCCCGGAGAAGTCCGCCGCAACGCCAAAGTACCGCCCCCTTCCTGGGACAGCGCAGAAGAAGAGCACCAGAATGTACCCGACGGCGAAACACCCTCTCGGCCGGGCCATTGACTTAATATCCCGCATTCCTGACGCTTGGTGTTTTTGCGTTCCCCGATCCTGGCACTAGTATCGGGAAACGCTCCCGGCGTCAGCCAAAATACTAGCAATAACAATCAGGAAGAGACTGATGAAGAAGCTGTTCACCGCCGTTGTCACGGCCTGTGCGCTCACTGCCTCCCTCTCCGTGCAGGCAGAGACCATTAAACGCAAAATCTGTGTATTCGATATTGTCGGTAATGTGGGCCCGGTAATGGGTGCCATGAAAGACTGGAAAGCCGCCGCACTGGACTGGGGCCTGGAAACCGAGCTGGTGCCCTACACCAACGAAGCCATTGCGGCGGAAGACCTGAAAGCCGGTGTCTGTGATGCCTCCTTGATTACCGGTATCCGCGGCCGGGCGTTCAACAAATACGCCGGCACGGTTGATTCCATTGGTGCCATCCCTTCCATGGACCACATGAAAGTGGTGTTGCAGGTTCTCTCTCACCCCCAGAGCGCAGACAAACTGTCACAGGGCTCCTACCAGATCATGGGGATTGCGCCTGCAGGTGCTGCGTATGTATTCGTTAACGATCGCCAGGTGAACTCCCTGGCCAAAGCGGCCGGCAAGAAAGTGGCCGTGCTGGAATATGATGAAACCCAGGCCAAGCTGGTTTCCCAGGTCGGCGCCACACCGGTTGCCTCGGACATCACCAACTTCTCCACCAAGTTCAACAATGGGGTGGTAGACGTGATCGCTGCGCCACTGGTTGCCTACAACGCGCTGGAACTCTACAAGGGCCTGAGCCCGGACGGTGGCATCATCAATTATCCGCTGGCCCAGCTGACCATTCAGCTGATCGCCAAGAAAGACAAATTCCCGGCAGACATGGCGCAAAAATCCCGGGAGTATTTCTACAACAACCTGCACCGCATCACCGATCAACTGGACAAAGAAGCCCAGCACGTGGACAAGCGTTGGTGGGTGGAAATCCCCGATGCAGACAAGGCCGAGTACGAAGTAATGATGCAGGAAGCCCGCAACCAGCTTCGTGACGAAGGCTACTACGACCCGGACATGCTGACCCTGCTGCGCAAGGTTCGCTGCAAGATGGAACCGGCGCGGGCGGAGTGTACTTAAAGGGAGACGCACCACGCTGCATGCATCACGCAAGGCACGCTTAACAACAAAGAGGCCGCGTCCACACTCATGGACGCGGCCTCTTTCGTTTCAGATTGCGACACTCTCGACCCGCGCTGTTGCGCACAGCATGAAGCGTGTCGCGTCTCTTAAAGCCCCAACTGCTTGGCGATCACTTCGTTCATGATTTCGTGGGTGCCGCCGCCAATGGACAGAATCCGGTTGTCGCGGAACAAACGCTCCACCACCGTGCCACGCATGTAACCACTGCCGCCGAAGAGTTGTACGGCGTCGTAGGTCACCCTGTCAGCACAGCGTGTTGCCACATTCTTTGCCATGGACACATCCAGCACGCAGTTTTCGCCGGCTGCGATTTGGGCTGCCACCCGGTAGGTAAACTCGGTACTGGCTTTCACATCCGTCGCCATTTCCGCCAGCTTGTGGCGAGTCACCTGGAAGCCGGCAAGAGGGCGGCCAAAGGCCTCCCGCTCCTTCACATACTTCATGGCTTCATCCAGCGCCAACTGGGCCGTGCTGTTTGCCGTCACGGCCAGAATCAAACGCTCCATCTGGAAATTGCTCATGATGCAATAGAAGCCACCATTTTCCGGGCCGATCAGGTTTTCCACCGGAACCCGGCAATCCTCGAAAAACAGCTCGGCCGTGTCAGAAGCCCACCAGCCCATTTTTTTCAGCTTCCGCCCCACCGTAAAGCCCGGCGTCCCTTTCTCGATCAACAACAGGCTGATGCCGCCGTATCCCTTGTCACCGGTACGGACCGCCACGGTGTAATAATCTGCTCGCACACCACTGGTGATAAAAGTCTTGGCGCCGTTCACCACATAGTGGTCGCCATCGCGCACGGCACGGGTTTGCAGGTTCGCCACGTCAGAACCGCCATTGGGCTCAGTGATGGCCAAGGCGGAAATTTTGTCGCCATTGATCACCTCGGGAATAACCCGTTGCTTCATGGCATCACTGCCCCATTTCCAGACCGGTGGCAGCCCGATATCCAGCGACCCCAGGCTTGCGCAAAGTCCGCCCGATGAGCAACGCACCAACTCTTCGCAGGCGGCGATTTTCATGAAGACGTCTTCGCCCGTCCCACCAAACTCCTCCGGAGCATTGATGCCGAGGATGCCCGCATCCGCTGCCGTCTTGTACAACTCCCGGGGGAATTCCCCTGCTTCTTCCCAGTCATCCACCTCCGGGAGGATTTCCCGCTCAACGAATTTGCGGACGGTATCTCGCACCATCTGGTGGGTTTCATTGAAATAATTCAGGGCGCTCACTGGACCTCCTTGGATTCATTGGATTGCGCACAACCTAGCGCTTGCTTGGTTTAACCATAACAGAAAGCCGCCAAGGGAAACCAGACGAAACCGCGGCTTGTGTTTACGGGTAGAAAAGGAGATTTACACTTTCGATAGACACCCTGGAAGGTGCCCTTTATCAGGCGTCAAAGGGCCTGCGGCCTCTCAGCGCCTGTGCCAGGGTAGCGCCATCAACGAATTCAAGTTCACCGCCCATGGGCACCCCCTGGGCGATGCGGCTGACACCCACTCCCGCGTCCTGGGCCAGGTCCAGTACATAATGGGCTGTGGCTTCGCCTTCCACAGTCGTGCCAGTAGCCAGAATCAACTCGCTGATCTGCCCTTCATTCAGACGTTGCTCAAGCACATCCAGCCCCAGCTCACGGGGCCCCACGCCATCCAGTGGCGAGAGTTCCCCCATCAGCACGAAGTACTGGCCCCGGTATTCGCCGGACTGTTCAAACGCCAGCACATCCCCGGGGGTGGCAACAATGCAGACCAGCGAGGCATCGCGACGCGGATCATCGCAGACAGGGCAAAGTTCTGCTTCAGCATAGTTCCGGCAACGCTGGCAATGCTGCACGCCGTCCATGGCAGCATGGAGCGCATCGCCCAACCGGCGCCCGGATTCGCGGCCGCGGTCCAGCAACGCATAGGCCATGCGCTGGGCAGAACGGGGGCCCACTCCGGGCAAACAGGTAAAGGCATTGATCAGCTGGTCGACCAGCGGCGCGTGTTTCACAATCTCGGCGTCTCGTAGCAGTGCTTAGGGTTTGAAGCCCGGCGGGAAGGGAAAGCCACCCGCCATGTTCTGCATGTTGTCCTGCTGCTGTTTTTCCACCCGGCGCACCGCATCATTCACTGCGGCGGCAAGCAGGTCTTCCAGCAATTCCTTGTCTTCGCTCATCAGGCTGGCATCAATATCCACGCCTTTCACATCGTGCCGACCGTTCATGGTGACTTTCACCAGGCCCGCACCGGACTCGCCCACCACTTCACTGTTGGCGGCCTCGTCCTGCATTTTCTTCATCTTCTCCTGCATGGCCTGAGCCTGCTGCATGAGATTGTTAATATCGAAATCCATGGTTTGCTCCAAATTAACGCATGACGCATGACGCATGACGCATGACGCATGACGCATGACGCATGACGCATGACGCATGACGCATGACGCATGACGCATGACGCATGATCAGTCTAAAAGCATCGCTGCCGCGTCAAGTCTCTTGCGTTCTTTGCTTGTGATTTTGATTATAGCGTCCGGGGTCATGCGTCTCGCTTCCGGCGTACTTATTCCACTGTCTCTTTCGGGGTGACGCTTTCTTCGTCCAATCGCCCCGCAAAGGTGGTGACCAACTGCTGCACCACCGGGTCGGCGTGCAGGGTATCCTTGGCCTGGGCCAGCAATTCCTGCCGACGCGCTTCGGCCATTCGCTCCGGGGTCTCGCCCGGCTGCTGCTCAAATTCCACCTGAACCTGAATGCGTCGCTGGAAGTAATTGCCCAGCGCACCGCTCAATTCTTCCAGCCGCTCCTTGTTGACCAGCACCTGATGCCCGGGGCTGATGCGCAGCGTCCAGACGCTTTCCTCACGGCTGATCAACACCGCATTACGAGCGATATTGCGCACCGTGCCATCCACGTCCAGGCGCAACAACAAGGCGGCCCACCAGGTGGCCACTTCCGCCTCATTGGTCGGCTCCGCCAATGGCGCCAGGTTTTCGGATTCCGGGGCAGGCTCAGCGTTTGGCTCAGGGTCACTCTGCGGTTGGGCTGCCACCGCCGCTGCAGCCTCGGCAGCAGGCTCTGGCTGATTCGCTTCTACCTGGGCCAGGGCCGCCGACGCTGACGGAGAAGAAGAAGCCGGGCCCTCATCCCAGGGCGGGGCGTCATCCGCAGACGCAGGTGCCGCCGCCTCTACAGGAGCCGTTTGCTGAGCGGGCGCAGATGTCACCGTGGCAGGGGCCGGCTCGGGGGGCTGAGCAGCAGGGCGCGCAGCAGGTTCTGAGTGAGACGCAGCGGCAGGCGGACTGTTCAGCAGGGCACGCAAATCCGGCTTACCGCCGGGCTCTGCCGACGGCACTGCCGCTTCAGGCTTTTTTGCGGCGGGGCTGTCCCCCTGCACCAGCACACCCTTGGGCGTAAACAGCACCATGCGCAACAACAACATCTCCAGTGCGGCACGGCTATCCGGTGCATCCTGCAAGTCGCGGCGCCCTCTCAGGGCCACGTCGTAATACAGTTGAATCTGTTCCGCAGTGAGTGCGGCCGCCAGCTGTTGCTGGGTCTCGTCATAACTGCCGGGCACCGCCTGGCACACCGCCAGCTGGTGAAGCTGGCTGATCAGTTCATCCAGCAAGGCCAGCTCGCCGGGACAATGCTCGCTGACCGTCGCCAGCGCCTGCAACACACCACCGGGCTCCTGCTCCGCCAGCGCCACCAGCAGCGTCAGGACGTGGTTGCGGTCCACCGTACCCAGCATGGCGTTCACCGCCTCGCTGCTGAGTTGCTCACTGCCGAAGGCGATCGCCTGATCCGTCAGGCTCAATGCATCCCGCATGGAACCCTGAGCCGCTTTACCCAGTGACAGCAGCGCCGGCTCTTCGTAGCGAATCATTTCCTTGTCGAGCAAGGTCTTCAGGTGCCCGGCAATCTGCTCGGCGGGCAACGCCTTGAGGCTGAACTGCAAACAGCGGGACAGCACGGTCACCGGCAATTTCTGCGGGTCGGTGGTGGCCAGCAGGAATTTCACATGGGGAGGCGGTTCTTCCAGGGTTTTCAGCAACGCATTGAACGAATGCGCCGAGAGCATGTGCACCTCATCGATCAGGTACACCTTGTAGCGGCCCCGGGTCGGTGCGTACTGCACGTTGTCGAGCAGCTCGCGGGTGTCTTCCACCTTGGTACGGCTGGCCGCATCCACTTCGATCAGGTCCACGAAGCGGCCGTCGGTAATCTCCTGACAGGTAGGGCATACGCCGCAAGGACGGGCACTGACACCCTGCTCGCAGTTCAGGCAGCGGGAGAGAATACGGGCAATGGTGGTTTTCCCCACCCCGCGTGTGCCGGTGAACAGGTAGGCATGGTGCAGCCGATCCTGATCCAGGGCATGCATCAGGGCCCGTGAAACGTGCTCCTGCCCCACCAGTTCATCAAAGGTACGGGGGCGGTATTTACGGGCAAGGACCTGATAACTCATAGCACTCCAGCGGCAATCATGGCCACCAATACAAAGGGATTGGAATCAGAGCGCTTATGCTATCGAAGTTCCCGGGGGGAGGACAGTGGGAGAAACGTGTTACGTGAAAGCGAGCGGCGTGTAGCGGGGAAATTAGAGCGGTCTTCCCGCCAGCCACACCCCGGCACACAAGTCCACTGCTACCGTTGCTCCCTTCCGGGCCTGGCGGGGTTCGCAGCTTATCGTTGCGGGGGGACCGACGGGTCGACCATAACGCGCTTCGGGCATGGCAGCCGCGAAACGAGCGCGCATTGTGGCGAATGCCCACGGCTATTGCAAGAGAACAGCGGGGCCTGGGCGTTCATCTGACTAAAGCTTGAGCAGGCTGGCCCTGCCCTGGCCGCAGGACTACACTCGAAGTAGCAAGAGCAGGGCCGCCAGCAAGGCGCAAGCACCCTGCCCGGCCTATCCGCGGACAGGGAGGCACCATGGACAACCATCCCACCATTCGCATTGCCATCAATGGTTTCGGCCGCATCGGCCGCTGCCTGGTTCGGGCCCTCAGTGAACACCCGGCACGGGAGCGTTTTGAACTGGTCGCCATCAATGACCTGGCCGATTTCAATGTGCTTGCCCACCTGCTTGCCTTCGATACCACCCATGGCCGTTGGCCCTATTCCGTGCATTATGACGGCGATGCCATGGAGATTGATGGCCGCCGGGTCCCCTGCTTCGCCACCGCTGATCTGGATCAATTGCCCTGGGGCGAGCACGCGGTGGATCTGGTGCTGGAGTGCAGTGGTCGCTACAAGCAGCACGCACAGCTCCAGGGCCACCTGGACGCTGGCGCCCGCCGCGTCTTGGTGAGCTACCCGGTGGACGATGCCGACGCCATGGTGGTTTACGGCGTTAACCACGGCCTGCTTGATGATAGCCAGCAAATCGTTTCCAACGCCTCCTGCACCACCAACTGCCTGGCGCCACTGGTGGATGTGCTCGACCGGGCTTTCACCGTCAAGCAGGGGTTGATGACCACGATCCACAGCTACACCAATGACCAGAACCTGGTGGACAAGGCCCATGGCGATTTGCTGCGCGCGCGTGCAGCGGCAGTGAACATGATCCCCACCGGCACCGGCGCCGCCAGGGCGGTGGGGAAAGTGCTCCCGCATCTGGCCGGGCGACTGGACGGCATGGCCGTGCGCGTGCCCACGCTGAATGTGTCGCTGGTGGATATGACGCTACTGCTGGAACAGCCCGTCACGGTGGAAGGTGTCCATGAGAGCCTCAGCAATGCCGCCCATGGGGATTTACAGGGGGTATTGGCGATGAACCATCTGGCGCTGGTTTCCAGCGACTTCAATCACCTGCCCTATTCCTGTGTGGTGGACACCAACCACACACGGGTACTGGGCCCGCAGCTGAAACTGCTGGCCTGGTACGACAACGAATGGGGGTTCAGCCACCGCATGCTGGACGTGGCGGCTTATTGGATGGAAAAGTTGACGCCTGACGCCTGACGCCTGACGCCTGACGCCTGACGCCTGACGCCAATCAGTGTAAGGACCACTTGTCGCGTCAAGCGTCTTGGCGGTGATTTCTTTATCCGGCGTCCTGCATCTGGCCTCCGGCGTTCACTCAATCAAACGGGCTGAAATGCTCTTCCCGGCCTGCCTCTTCCGCCTCATGGCGATGGCCATGCATGACCTTTTCCACCTTGGTGGCCTGCAGATCGTCATCGGCATCCACCATCATCAGGTAATCACCCTGCTCGACCCGATCGATATAGGGAGACAAGTGATGATTAGTGGACGAGACACCGCGCAAACCGCCCAGCCAGGCACCAAAACAGGTACCAAACAGGGTCGCGCCGATAATGGCGCCACTCTCCAGATTGGTTCCCCAGGGATCAAGCCCTGCCAGCAAGAAGCCGCCGAACAAGCCAGCCGCCATACCGATAATCGCACCGAGAAACCCCGAATGCATGATGTCGGTTTCTTCCCACGGGGTGGTGCCGTGTACATGAGCTTGGGCGATGGCCATGGTGTCGGTGCCCATGACATGCAGGCGGTTTTCACCGATCCCTGCCTGACGCAGTTCACCGGTGATGCCCTGAACGGACGCGAGTGATTTGGTGAAATAGTAGAGTCGTTTCATTGCTGCCTCTCCCTGTGGCAAACAAATGGCGAACAATCGACCGCTTTGTGCGTGTAGTACGCGGACCGTACTGTGCGCCAGTCTTCCTGACCGGCAGTGCTTCTGAAGACCGCTCACTGCCGTGATCAGATCCTTTAGCGATGACTGCTCCAACCGGTTATGCCATTGCGCTATTGGGGCAGCCGTTGCCTTTACTACTCCTGAAACTAACAAAAAGGGGCCGTAATGGCCCCTTTACTGTGTCACAAAAACCGCGTCACAGAATGTGAGCGATTAATTACTTTTTGTAGGTGCCGGCGCACCGTCAACCGGGATCACACGGGGCTTTTTCTCTTCCGGCACCACGCGGGTCAAAGTCACCGTCAGCAGGCCATCTTCCAGCCCGGCGGCCTCCACTTCCACATGGTCAGCCAGCTTGAACGTGCGCTCGAAAGCCCTGCGGGCAATACCGCGGTGTAGCCAGGTTCGCTCACTGTCCTGTTCCGTCTTCAGGTTACCGCGAATGCGCAGTTCATTTTCCTGCACGGTGATATCCAGGTCGCTGCGCGCAAAGCCGGCCATGGCCATGACAATACGGTAGCGGCCATCACTTTCGCGGATGATGTCGTAAGGGGGGTAGCCATTGGACTGGTCAGCACGCAGCGCCGCGTCCAGCAGCTCATCAAAACGGTCAAAACCCACAGAATGGCGAAACAACGGGGCAAGGGAAAATCCGGTATTCATCACACTATCCTCATTCCAATCTCACCAGCAGACCCCGCAGGCGTCCGCTGGAAAACGGTTTAAAAATGGTTGATGTGACACGGAGCCGCCGGCAGTCATCAAGACTGTCTGCATTGCTCCAACCGGCCAGTTGTCACTGGATAAGAAAATGGGGGCCTGCAAATTACTTTCAAGGGGCAGGAAGAATTTTTACCGTGACAGTCTGGGGAGGCAGCGAGAACCCGTCAGGAGCACCGGCAGCGACAGTGGTTGCGGTCACGGAAATGGCCGTGCCTTTTCCCTGAAACAGAATCGGTACACGCACACAGACCCGCTCACCCGCCGTAACCGTCCAGGCAGGGCTTTTACCGCTCTGCCATTGTTCACTGTTGCCAGAACAGTGGCGGTCCATCAGCAAACTGCGCACCGCCGGGTGGGCGCTGGCGAACTGCACCTGCCCGCTAAGGCTGGCACGGTATTCAAACCGCAGCACCGAGGTGCTGCCCGTTTCCAGATGCTGATTGTCAGGCCCCCGCCAAAGCGGCTCGGACACCAGCCCCAATAACAACGGCCCGGAATGTTGATCCGGCAACGCACGCAACCCCCAACGCAGCGTCTCGCCGACATGCTCGCCCGCCTGACCGTTAAGGCCCGGCAATTGCGGGACGTGCCAATGTTCTGGCAGAGCCAGGGTCAGGGCCAGTGGTTGCCCCTGGCTGCGAGCTTCAGAAAGCCGGAACTGGAAATGCCCACCTTCCACTGTGCTGATCCTGCCGGGTTCGTTGCCCGCACCGGCCAGGCTCACAGCCCACCCCGCCAAACGACGCTCCCCCGGATCCGGCTGGCCGTTAAACGCCAGGGCCGGCTCCCCGGCGCCGTTGTCGTCGAACAGCTGCCCGGTAATCCAGTGGCCCGCCGGCCGACAACGATAGCCCGCCACTACACCCGAAACCGGTAACGGGCGCAGAGCCGGCATGATGCCATCCCGGGCCGCCAGCGGCTGGCCTGCCCCGCCAGCGCCCCCGGCACCGCCACCCGCGCCACCGGTTTGCTCAATGCTTGCCGATACCGTCGTTGCCGTAGGCGCATCCAGCCAGAGCGTCCCACCGGCACCGCCACCGCCGCCAATGGCCTCCGTCCGGCCTGTACCTATGATCACGCGCCCCGGCAAACCACTCAGATCCAGCAGGCCCTCGCCCACAAGCCGCGCAGTCCGAATCACCAGCAGGCCGCCACCCGATCCCCCGTTTCCTCCCTCGCCGTTGCGCTTGGCAGCCGCTCCGCCGCCGCCGCCCAGTATCCAGCCTGCCACCGCCGGGTGGCCTCCCTCACCGCCACCCTGCTCCGGCGCACCCTGTTCACCGGCGCCACCATTACCGCCGCCACCGCCGTTACCCAACTGCTGGTGCGCCAGATCCAGCCCATTGCCCCCACCACCGGCATTGGCGGGCGCGCCCCTGGCCATATCGCCCTGGGGGTAGCCCAGCGTCGCAGCGGGCAATAGCAGTAAAGGGGTGCCAGCAAGGCCCTCCCCCTTGCTGCCATGGTGGCCATAGCCCGCCGCCTGATCGTCCACACTGGGCGTGCTGTAGCGCCAGTCATCCGGCCGCCCCAACGCCCCCTGCAACGACACCGCCGGCGCCCCGCGGAAACCCGTGCCGCGCACCGACAGGGTGTGGCCATTGAGGTCCAGCTGGCGGCGCACATCCACTGCCAATACCCCACCGGTGGTGCCATTCCAGGGCAACGCCGCCACATCCTGCTCCAGGCTCAGGCTGTCGAATTGTGGCACCCGCACCAGCTGCCAGCGCCGACGGCCCTGTTCCTCGTTAGCCGGGGCATTGTCATAATGATGGAGCAGCCCACCCCCCGGGCCCGCGCCGAGGATGCGCACCTGATCGGCATCCACCCGCTCGATGCGCACCCACTCTTGCGCCCAGTTTGCAGGCGTATCGCCACGCACCTGACCGTAGGCCGGGGAATTCGATGTGTTGATGGGGGCGCCCTGAACCTGCATTAACAGGGCGAGATCGCCGGGCTGCAGCACAGCCCGGCCACGGGAATGGGACAACGTCAGAGTACGCGTGCCCGGGGGCAACGCCTGGTTGTCCGGACCGGAAAAATAACCATTGATGGTGCTGCCAGACAACATGGCACCGTCACGCCCCGGTTCGGCACATAGCGCCGCGCCTACCGGATGCGGCAGCAGCAGGCAGCCCAGTATCAGCGCGGCGGATCGAGCCAGTCGGCGGTAGTGTTGTTGCAACGGAACCATCCGGCAATACTGTAGCGTTCCCGGGTAGCTGCCAAGACTTCGTGGGGAATTTTCTCGCTGAGGAACGCCACCAGCGTCCCCGCACGGGGCTCCACCTCAGTGGCCACACGGGTTGCATCCGCCTCCGGCCAGATACGCAGGCGCCCACCCCATTCGCTTTGCCAGTTATCGTTGAGATAAAGCACCACAGACAGCAAACGGCCATTGTTGCCGTTAAAGGCATCCACGTGGCGCTGGTAGAAATCCCCCGGCCCGTAAATGGCAAAATGGGATTCCAGCTCGAACAGGCCCATGAAGAGCTCGCGATTGACCGCCAGCCGCAGGCTTTCCAGCCCTTCAAACAACTGGCACTGGGCCAGCGAATCGCCTTTGAGCCAGCAGGTGCGGTCGCTGCGAACGCGGGTATCCTTCTGGTGTTCCTGGCGACGGCCAATGCCGGCAAGGCGAAACTCGCCGTGCTGGTCCTTGTAACACGCCTCCTCGCGCAAGGCCCGCACCAGCGCCGCCGGGAAATAGCCGGGCGCCACCGCGAAACCCTGCCGGGCCAGCCCATCAATCAGGCCATCGAGTGGGCTGCCGCCCACCCCGCCCAACAGATCCGCATTATCATGCACTGGCTGTGCCCTCTCGCTGTTAGTGCAACGCCCCACCGGCGTCAGGATCAAAGTCGTCTGGCCATAGCAGCCAACCTTCCTCCTGGCATTCATCCAGCAATTGCGAGGTGGCATCCACCGTCGCCTGCACAAAATAGATGAACTGCTCGAAGGTCACCCCATTACGCCCCAGTAGCAGATCGCACACCACCAGGCGGGGCAGGGAATCATCGTTCACGTCCAGAAACAGCTTCACCGACGGATACGCCATGTTGAGCCGGCTCAATTCCGCCTGTACTGCAAACAAAGCGGCCGGGCGCACTTCCAGTTCACTGGTCAGCAAGATGCCATCGTCCTCCACGAACAGCCGCGCATCCACCACCCCTTCACGGCCCTGCAACTCAGACAGGTGCAGCGCATGGCAGTGCTCACAGATATAGTGCTGGATATTGGCCTGCTGCAACCAGCGTTTTACCTGGTCCGCATCCGCGTTCACGACGCCTAACATGACATTCTCCTCAGGCCCGCCATCACGCGGGTTTCTTGCCGGTCGCGAATCATCTGCCATTCGCCGGGAAAAAGAAATAGCCACCCGGCCACCACTTTGGGTCATTCATCCCTGAATACCCGCTGGGTAAGATGGGGTTTCGTGCCTGATTGCCTGAAAGGAATAAAAGAATGACAACTCCCCATGTGGCCTTCCGCTCCAGTGACAGCCTTCATCAGCGTACTGATGCCTTTATCCAGCGCATGAACGGTGGCGCCAAACGCCCGGAACCCAAGGAAATTGAGGCCATCATGGCCCAGTTTATCGAGGAAGCCCTGGCCGCCTTCATCACCCGCGCAGCGCAGGCTGCGGATCTGAGCCCCGGCATGTTCAAAGTGGTCAACATGACCTGCAGCACCATCAGCAAAACCACTCACCTGGTGATCGGCCGCAGTGCGAAAAAAATGGACCTGACGCAGAACCAGGCCGCCGCCGACTATATGGATCAGGTACGTCACCCTGCCACCGACGGCGACCACTGGTATGTGGCCTTCCCCGTCAGCGAAGCGCACTGCGCCCAGTGCAAGGACGTCATCCGCTTATGCCAGGAGGGAGAAGAAGACAAGGCCCGCCGCGAACTGGCTGCCTACCTGCTCACGCTCACCGATGAAGCGATCGACTGGTACTTCCAGCGCCCCATGGCCCTGCTAGGTTTCGGTCCGGTGCTGCGCAAAGTCGCCAACGTGGGCGTGGAAACCACCCGCAAGGCCAGCCGTAGCCTGATCAGCAACCTGATCCCCAAGCTGGGGCCGGAGCAGCTGCTCGCCTCGGCGCAGTATCAGGAGAGCATGCTGCTCTCCTTTCCCCCTCGCACCCGCTAAGACAACCCCCCGGCTGACGTTGCACTGACATGGAAGTGCAACGTCGTTTTCCTTTATCCGCTACACGGCCTACACAGTGCATCTCTTTTGATAACAAATACTTACACTTGCCGGGTCTTGTAGGCTAACTTCACCAAGTTTTTACAAAACTACTTATTCAACGGATTGCGCAGCAACTACACAGCTCTCTACTATCAAATTGGTATTACATCACAAAAAAACGAGGAGTGAGCCGTGTCTTTGCGCCATGCCATACTTGTCCTGCTACAAGACCAGGAAGCCAGCGGTTACGACCTCGCTCGCGAATTTGCCAACAGTATTGGGCTGGTATGGAACGCCACCCACCAGCAGATTTATCTGGAGCTGGGGAAGCTCAACGACCAGAGCATGGTGAAATATCGCCATATCCCCCAGGACGGCAAACCGGACAAAAAACTGTACCGGATCACGGATGAAGGACGCGACGAGTTAATTCGCTGGCTTCGCAAGCCAGCCGCACCACCACGCATCCGCGATGCGTTCATGGTCAAGATTGCCGGCGGCGATCTGTCCGACAGTGCGTCCATACTCCGAGAGCTGGACGACCAGGCCGATCTGCGCCGTGAACGGCTAAACACCTTCGAGTCACTGGCCAGCAAACTGGATGACACCAGCCGCGACCGTGACCTGTTTACCTACCTGACCCTGCGCCGGGGCATCCTTGATCAACAAGCCTGGCTGCACTGGGCTGACGAGGTTCGCAGTGCCCTGAAAAAACGTGAAGAACGACCCGTATCGGTGCCTACATCGGTGTAATGACCCACAACGCAACAGACACCCTGCTCCGCCAGCTCGGCTGGCTGGTTCAGGCTCCCGCCCTGTTGCCCTGCACCCCCTTTCTGGATGCCGGACACCTGCTGCAGCGAGAGCTGCAAGCAGATCCGGCATTACTTCATCGTGCCGCTGCTCAATTACAGAGCCACTCCGCCCCACGGCGCCTGGGGCTGATCTTCGAGCAGTGGGTCGCCGCCCTGGTGGATGCCAGCCCGGGGCTGGAGCGCATTGCCAGCAACCTGCCCATTCGCGAGCAAGGACGCACCCTGGGCGAGCTGGACATGCTGATCCGTGACCGACTGAGCGGCGAACTGTGGCACTGGGAGTTGGCGCTCAAGTTCTACCTGGCCACCGCCGAGCAATGGTATGGCCCCAATCGCCACGACACCCTGGCCCGCAAGGCGCATCACCTCTACCAACAGCAACTGCCTCGCTCGCAATCGGACATTGCCCGCACCCAGCTGGCCGAACAAGGCTGGGAGGTGCACGGGCAGGCTCTACTGACCCGCGGCAGGCTCTTCTACCATCGCGCTATCCCTCCCACCGGTGTGAAACCAAACCCCGGGCACGAGCGAGGCTGGTGGCGCACCACCGACGAGCTGGAGGACGGCCCCTGGTCAATCATTGAACGCCCGTGCTGGCCCACCCCTTTTATGTCAGACAAAGGTACCAATTTCGTTGATCGCGCCACCGTGATTGACTATGTTGAAGGCCATTCACGCGCGCTCATGGTCACGGGCCCTCACCATGACCAACCGGGCTTCATTGTTCCTGTCAGCTGGCCAACCCCATGACATTTCAACAACAACCGCCGGCACTGGTGGACAACCAGGGTCGAGTTGCTTTCGGTGTGTTCCCGGAAACCGTGGCAAACATTAACGGCCGTGCGGCGGATTACCGCACGCCCATGGGCAAACCGGCCTCTTCCTTTGCCCGGCATTTTCATTACAAGCAGTTCCAGTATTTCGGCATCATCAGTGATGAGCTGCTGGCCGGCTGCGCTTTTGCCCATACCGGCTACCTGGGCATGGCCTTTTTCTACCTGTTTGAACCACAAACCGGCGCCCTGCACGAATACACCTGGCGCTCCCCCCTGGGCAGGGACCTGCGCATGTCGGCATCGCCGCAACAGGGCGAAAGCGTATTCCGGCAAAAAAACGTGGATATCCGACTGGGCTACCAGCAGGACGACCAGGGAGCATTGAGCAAAAGCCTGTCAATCAAACTGGATGGTCTGACACTGGATGCTCATATGAACGAGGGCCCGGCATACCAGCCCATGTCCCTGTGCACCCGCACCGGTATTAACGGCTGGGTTTATGCCAACAAGGTAGCCGGCAAAGCCGTCACCGGCTCATTACAACGTCAGGGCAAACACACTGACCTGAGCGCCATCGACGCCAACGGCCACCATGATTTTTCCGCCGGTTATATGCGCCGTGAAACGTTCTGGAACTGGGCCTGCCTGTCTACCCGGGTTGGTGATACCCGGGTCGGGCTTAACCTGTCCTGTGGTGTCAATGAGACAACCTTTTCCGAAAACTGCCTGTGGATCGATGATGTCATGGTCCCCACCGGCGGAGTGATATTTGATTACAACCGTGACGAGCTGATGCAACCCTGGACAATCCGCAGCCTGTGCGGCCGGGTACACCTTCAGTTCACCCCCAACGGAAACCACAAAGAGCGCCTCAACCTGGGCCTGTTTGCCAGCAACTTCAACCAGCTGTTTGGTCACTTCGATGGCGAGCTTCGCCTGGATGACGGGCGCCGCCTGCCAATCGAACGCCACTACGGTTTTGTCGAGGAGCAGTACGCAAAATGGTAGATCAACAACGCGATGCCAGCGAGGAGACCCTCCAGCCGCCCGCACCGGAAAAATTCAACGAAAAAGTCCGCCGGGGATGCTTCTGGGTAGTGCAATACTGGCGCGAACTGTTCAACTTCAAGTTCGATAAATACATGATCATCCAGGTCATGCCGGGGGTCTACGGCATTGCCCTTGCCGCCATCGCCATGGGCCTGCTGTACCTGTGCGTGGAAGCCTTTATGGCATCCACCTGGCGCGGTATTTTTTACTTCTTCTTCGCCGCACCACTCACCTTCCTGGTCGCGGCATCGGTACTGCGAGCCCTGCTCGAGTTCTACATGGTGGTGTTCAAGATTTCCGAACATGTGGATGAGCTGGTGGGCTTGCGTGACACGGTGGATCGCCTGTCCGGCATCAGCGACAGTGTCGATGAAATGGTTGCCGTAACCCGTCGCATTCCTTTCTGGCGTGCCCTTTCCGGGGGCCGCCCGCGCCCGGAGAAAAAAGCGCCTGCAGACAGCCATAAAGACGACAAGAAATAACGGCCTTGCAACGGTGGGGCGGCACCGCCGCCCCACCGTTATTGGCTAATCGGCAACGCTATTTTTCCTGCGTAGCTTCCAGTGCAGTCAGCAACAAACGCTGGAAAATATGCTCACGCACCCCATCCGGATCCGTCAGCGCCATACGATCCAGTTGCGCCGCAAACTCGGTTGGACTGCCTTCGTTGAACAAGGCTTTCCGGCCCAGCTTCAAATACTCCTTGTGGCTGACTTTCTCTTTCAGCCAGGTGAGCGCCGTCATCAAACGCTGCTCTACCTCGGTGAAATCCGTGCCCAACGGGAAAACCGGGAAGCTTTCCTTGCCGTACTGTTCGGCAATCTCATGAAGATGCTCAGGATTATTGCGACGGTGCGCCTCGGGAATCTGATAATCCTGGCGCAGCTTCCCCGCCGCCTGGGCCTGCTCCATCAGCTCCACCTGGAAACGGCTATCGGCCACGTTCAGCATGGCCATGACCACTTCTTCATCGGTCTTGCCACGCAGATCCGCCACACCATATTCGGTAACGACCATATCGCGCAGATGTCGGGGAATGGTGTTGTGCCCATAGCTGAACACCACATTACTCATGGCCTCACCACCGCGCTCGCGCCATGCCCGCACCATCAAAATGGAACGCGCGCCTTCCAGCTCATGGGCCTGGCTGACGAAGTTATATTGCCCGCCCACACCACTAAGCACGCGACCGTCTTCAATCTGGTCCGAGGCCACGGCGCCCAGCAAGGTGACCGTGAACGCGGTATTGATAAAACGCGCATCCTGACGCTGCAAACGATTCAGGGTTTCATCACCGTAAAGGTGATTGATGAAACTGATGCGCGTCATGTTAATTCTGTCGCGCTCCTGGTCCGTCATCTCCCGCAAGCGTGCGTAGAAATCCCGGGGCCCCAGGAAAAAGCCACCGTGCATCACCACACCACCGGTCAGGCTTTCGCCGAACACCGCTTTCAGGGCTTCACGGGTGGTGCGATCGTCCAGATCATTGGGCACGGTCACGTCATTGGGCAGCTGTAGCTCATCACCGTGTTTGCTAATGCCGTCGCGGAAAATGCCGAACCGTTTCAGGGTACGCAGCTGCGCGCGATCCAGCCGCCGGCTGATCGCCGATTGCTCGCGCAGGGCATCCAGCAGCGCCAGCCCCGGCGTTGCCGGATTGTGCATTTCCAGGCGCTGCAGTGGTGCCCAGTCATATACCGGGCGGCGAATGATGCCATCGTCGATCAAGGTCAGCAGGCCATGGGTCATCATTTCGCTGCAACCGTAGAGGCCCTCACGAAAAACGCCTGTGCCCCCTTCCCGCTGAATCAAGGCATCATGCTCCGGCGGCACAGTCCAGGCCTTCAGCGCATTCAGGTAGCGGGGGTTATCCTGTTCGCGCAGCCGCAGATGATGCACCAGCGCATCGCCCAGGGCACCGATACCGATTTGCAAGGTACCGCCATCGCGCACCAGCGTGCTGGCGTGCAGCCCGACAAAATGATCCTGAATATTTACTGGCATATTCGGAGTGCTGAACAGGCGGGTATGACCTTCCGGGTCATCCACCAACAGGTCCATCTCCGGCAGCCAGTCATCCACCCGGGCATCGTTCCCCATAAACGGCAGGTCCCGATGTACCTGCCCCACGGCCACGATGGTTTCACCGGCTTCTCGGCGCGCCTTGAGCAAGGGCATCAGATCGAGCGTTACTTCCGGGTTGCAGGAAAAACTGTACTCGTCGTTACCGTCCACCTGCCGGTGAGCCAGCAATTGCGCCACCACATTCACGCCTCGTGCGTTAAGGTCCCGCGCCACATGCGTGTAGTTGCTGCTGATGTAATGTTGCTGGGCTACGTCACTGCCCAGCATGCTGCCGGGCTGCACGAAAAATTCGAACACCCGAATGTTGGCGGGCAGGTTTCCACGCTTTTGCGCCGCCAGGTAGGTCAACGCTTCATAATCACCGAACAAGCGATCCGCAAAGGGATTAAGAAAACGTTTCTCCAGCTCGCTGCCGGCCCCCGGTTTGCCCAGGGACAAGGCCGTATAGATATCCAGGCTCAGGGACGGGTCCGCTTCCACGCGTGCATAAAGTGCGTTCACAAACCGGTTGGGCTTACCCAGCCCCAGCGGCATGGCCAGGCGAATCTCGCCACCGGTGGCCTCAATGACCCGATCCACCGCCTGCTCTACCTGATTGATTCGATCCGTCACGACCTCTCCTTGTCATTCATTCAGCGCCATTCATGCATTAGCGCCATTCAATGGCTGGCGGTGCTGGACACCAGCGTGACCAGCACCACACCCGCAATAATAAAACCCATGCCCAGCATGGCGGGTAAATCCGGGGTTTGTTTGAAAAACAGCGCCCCCACCAGGGCAATCAGTACGATACCCACTCCAGCCCATACCGCATAGGCTATCCCCATGGGAATAGTGCGCAAGGTCTGGGAAAGCGCATAAAACGCAACGCAATAGCCCAGCACCGTCGTCACCGATGGCCACAACCGGGTGAACCCCTGGGACGCATTCAGCGCCGAGGTAGCCACCACTTCAGCCACAATGGCGATAGATAAATACAGGTAACCCATAGGGACTCCGCAACAATCGGGCGAGTGATCAGACCGGACATTCAGGCCGAAGGGGCAACCTGTAGCTGATTCAGCAACGTCTCCCAGTGTGCCAGCAGTCGGGACGGGAAGTCAGCCTGAGGATGGCGCACAATCAGTACCAGGCGCGAGTCGGCATCCTGGTCCGGCCACCGGTTCTGTGGTGTCATCTCCGGTGCCTGTTGCGCCACCCACTGCACCAGCATGGGACCGTCCAGCCCGTTCACCTGCAACAGCCCTTTCACTCGCACCAATGCATCGCCACATTGTGCCTGCAGCTGCTGGAGCGCGGCCTGCCATAATGGCCAGTCGAGCCCATGGGGCCAGCGCAGCGAGGCACTGAACAGATTATGGCGGGACGCCTGCTTCTCCGCGGGGACCAGCGCAAGCGACTGAGCGGCAAGCGCCGCTCCCCCCACAGGGGCGAACAGGCCGGTCACCCGGCAACGACGCGGAAACGATTCATCGAGCAAGCTCGCGTCAGGAAAGTCGGCATCCAGCCGGTATTGCCGCGCCGTTGCATTCAGGTCATGCAGCTGCGCCTGCAACGCCTGCACGGCGGCGGGCTCGGCCTGTTCCGCCTTGGAAAGCAGCAGCGCATCGGCGCTGTGGATTTGCTCCAGGACTTCCGGGTGCGCAGCAATGGCATCGGCACCGGCGCGGGCATCGACCACGGTCAGCACCGACTGGCAGACAAAGCGCTTTTTCAGCCAGGGGTCCTGCTCCAGTGGCGCCACCACACCAAAGGGCTCCGCCGCGCCGGTGGTTTCGATCACCACCGTCGTGAATGCGGGAATATCGCCGTTCTTGCGAGCCATGAACAGGTTACGCAACGTGGTGGACAGGGAGCCCTGAATTACGCAGCACAGGCAACCTCCGGCCAGCAACGAGACCGACACCCCGTCGGTGCCGGTGAGATGCTGGTCGATACCGATATCGCCCAGCTCGTTGATGATCAGGGCTACATCGCGGCGCTCGCTCAGCCAGCGGTTGAGCAGTGTGGTCTTGCCACTGCCCAGAAAGCCGGTGAGCACCACCACCGGAATCCGTTCTTCCACGGTAATCAGCCCAGCGACCAGGGCAACTGCTCGCCGGCAAAGAACGGCACCACCGGCTCACCGGCGGCGTCGATCACGGCGGGTACGTCCCAGGGTTTACGTTGCAGGGTCACAGTGTCGGTGTGGCGCGGCAGCCGGTAGAAGTCGGCACCAAAGTGGCTGGCGAACCCTTCCAGTTTATCCAGGGCGTTGTGCTGCTCCAGGAAGGTGGCATACAGCGGCAGTGCCGCTCGCGCGGAGTAACAGCCCGCGCAGCCACAGGCCGCTTCTTTCTTGTTACGGGCGTGCGGTGCGGAATCCGTGCCCAGAAAGAAACGGCTGTGGCCGTCAATCACCGCTTTCTGAATGGCTTCCTGATGCTGGCGCCGCTTGAGAATCGGCAGGCAATAATTGTGCGGGCGCACGCCACCCACCAGCAGATCGTTGCGGTTCATCAACAAGTGCTGGGGGGTCACTGTCGCTGCGGTCAGCGCGTTGGCTTCGCGCACAAAGTTGACGCCTTCCGAGGTGGTCACGTGTTCAAACACAATACGCAACGCCGGAAACTGGCTGCGGATCGTATTCAGGTAGCGATCAATAAATACCTTTTCACGGTCGAAAATATCGATGTCCGCATCGGTCACTTCCCCATGTACCAGCAGCGGCACATCGTGCTTTTCCATGGCCTCGTACAGGTGGGTAATTTTGCCCGGATCGGTGACGCCACTGGCAGAGTTGGTGGTCGCGCCGGCGGGATACAGCTTGAACGCATGCACAAAATCACTGTTGGCCGCGCGTTCCACTTCCTCCACCGGGGTGCTGTCGGTGAGATATAGCACCATCAATGGCTCAAAACTCACCCCTGCTGGCACCTGCGCCATGATGCGCTCACGATACTCTGCGGCCTGGGCCACCGTGTTCACCGGCGGGTTCAGGTTGGGCATCACGATGGCACGACCGAATACATTGGCCGTGGCCGGCACGGTTTCCGCCAGCAAATCACCGTCGCGGAAATGCAGATGCCAGTCGTCAGGACGGGCAATGGTCAGGGTATCGGTCATGGCGTCACCTTCTTTACCGTGGAGATTCGTGGGGCGTTTCGGGGGCGTAGTGTAGCGCAAGTTGGTGTCGAGGCAGAGCACGAGGAATATGAGAACCGCGCTTGCGGGCGACATCTGTCCGGAACAACAGAGTCGCCAGCAGCAAGAACAAGCGCCACAAACAAAAACGCCCCGCATTGCGGGGCGTTTTCTAATATGGCGGAGAGGGCGGGATTCGAACCCGCGATACAGTTTCCCGTATGGCTCCTTAGCAGGGAGCTGGTTTCAGCCACTCACCCACCTCTCCGGAATGCGGTACTGCTTGTGGTTTGGTGGTGAACGCTCTTAATCGGCGCTGTCACCAAACTCGCCGCGCATCATAACGATTTTGCGAACAAAATACAGCTCAAAAATCAGGCAGACTCGCTATCTGACGATTTTTCGTGCTGAATTCGCTGATAAATTTCTTCACGGTGTACGGCAACTTCTTTCGGTGCGTTCACACCGATACGAACCTGATTGCCTTTTACACCCAGCACAGTGACGGTCACTTCGTCACCGACCATCAGGGTCTCACCAACTCGACGCGTAAGAATTAACATAATGATCCCTCCTGGGGTCCTTTCATTTCCGTGAGCGCTTTCCGTACCTGAGGCTCGCGGGTTGCCGTCCGTGACGACTCCTTGGTGCAGAGACCATTTACCCACCCCTGGCACGGGGCCGGTAGTATGCCTGAATCAGATTCTCAAGTCTTGCCGTGAGAGGGGCTAGACCAACCGGTCGTCGCCCCATACCTACCTGACAGTATGCCGATCAGGAGCCGGGCTGATCCAGCTCGAACTCGGAGTGCAGGGCACGCACTGCCAGCTCCAGGTACTTCTCGGCAATGACCACGGATACCTTGATCTCGGAGGTGGAAATCATCTCGATGTTCACCCCTTCGTTGGCCAGAGCTTCGAACATCTTGGAGGCCACACCCGCGTGAGAGCGCATACCCACGCCCACCAGGGAGACCTTGGCAATCTTGTCGTCACCGATGATTTCCGGGTTACCCAGCTCTTCGGAGGCGTTGCGCAGCGCTTCCTGGGCACGGACGAAATCGTTGCGGTGCACGGTGAAGGTAAAGTCGGCGGCGCCGTCCTTGCCCACGTTCTGCACGATCATGTCCACTTCGATGTTTTCTGCGCTCACCGGACCGAGGATCTTGTAGGCGATGCCCGGAGTATCCGGGGCGCCACGCACGATGATCTTGGCTTCATCACGGGTAAAGGCAATTCCGGAGATTACCGGCTTTTCCATATCAACCTCGTCTTCGACGGAAATAAGAGTCCCAGGGCCATCCTGGAAACTGGACAAGACACGCAGCGGCACATTGTATTTGCCGGCGAATTCCACAGCACGGATCTGCAGGACCTTGGAGCCCTGACTCGCCATCTCCAGCATTTCCTCAAAGGTAATGCTGTCCAGGCGACGGGCGTTATCCACCACACGGGGGTCGGTGGTATAGACGCCATCCACATCGGTGTAGATCTGGCATTCGTCCGCTTTCAACGCAGCAGCCAGCGCCACCGCCGTGGTATCCGAGCCACCGCGACCCAGCGTGGTAATGTTGCCGTCACCATCGACACCCTGGAAACCGGCCACCACCACCACACTGCCGCCATCAAGATCGGCGCGCACTTTCTTGTCGTCGATCTCTTCGATACGGGCTTTGGAGTAAGCATTATCGGTGCGCAGGGGAATCTGGCTGCCGGTATAGGAACGGGCGTTGAGACCCTGCTTCTGCAGCGCCATGGACAGCAAGGCAATGGTGACCTGCTCGCCGGTAGACACCAGCACGTCCATTTCCCGTGGAGAGGGTTTGTCGGTAACGCCGTTGGCCAGCTCAATGAGCCGGTTGGTTTCCCCGCTCATGGCGGAGACTACGACGACCACCTGGTCACCCTGTTTATGGAAGCCAGCTACCTTCTCGGCAACGGCCTGGATGCGTTCGACCGTACCCACTGAGGTACCGCCGTATTTCTGCACGATAAGAGCCATAAAGTCGCTTTTTCTGCAAAAAAGAGCGCGCTACCTTAACAGAAACGCGCCGGGATTTCATGTTGAGGTGGTATGGCGGACCTGATCTGTGACCTTTTCCGCCCCCAAAGTGGGTTTTTCAGGCCAGAAATACCCGGTATTTCCAGCCCAGTCGCCCTACCCGGCCACCCAGCCCTTTACACTTTCCAGTGCCCCGGGCAATGCAGCAGGATTATTACCGCCACCCTGGGCCATATCCGGGCGACCGCCGCCACGACCGTCCACTTGCTCGGCCACGAACTTGAGCAGGTCACCCGCTTTGTATCTGGCGGTCAGGTCCTTGGTGACACCCGCCACCAACGCGACTTTATCGCCTTCCACTGCGGCCAGCAGAATCACCGCGGAGCCCAGCTTGTCTTTCAGCTTGTCCATGGTGACCCGCAACGTCTTGCTATCGGCACCGTCGATTTGTGTCGCCAGTACCTTCACGCCGTTAACATCCTGCACTTCGCTGGTCAGGTCGCCGCCGGCGCCACTGGCCAGCTTTTGCTTGAGGCGTTCAATTTCCTTTTCCAGCTCACGCACTTTCTGTGCCTGGCTGCGCACCCGATCGGCGGCGTTGTCCGGTGAGCTTTTCACCGTGGCGGCGATCTCGCTGAGCGCTCGCTCCTGCTGGCGCATCACCGCCAGCGCGTGTTCACCGGTCACGGCTTCGATACGGCGCACACCGGCAGCCGCAGAGGCTTCCAGGGTAATACGGAACAACCCGATATCACCGGTACGGTTCACGTGGGTGCCACCACACAGCTCCTTGGAGAAACCGTCACTGCCCATGCTCAGCACGCGCACCTGATCATCGTATTTCTCGCCGAACAGCGCCATGGCGCCCGCTTCACGGGCAGCGTCAATGTCCATCAATTCGGTGGTCACTGCGGTGTTGGCCAGAATCTGGCGATTCACCAGAATCTCGATCTGCTCACGCTGGGCTTCGCTGACGGCTTCACCATGGGAGAAGTCAAAGCGCAGATAGTCGGCCGCCACCAGCGAACCTTTCTGCTGCACATGCTCGCCCAACACGTCACGCAGGGCAGCATGCATCAGGTGTGTAGCGGAATGGTTGCGCATCACCGCACGGCGACGATCCACATCCACATAGGCCGACACCTTGCTGCCCACCGTCAGGGTGCCGCTTTCCAGCTTGCCCACATGCACATGGGCCGCCTGGCGCTTGCGGGTATCGGTGACCAGGAAGCGGGTTTCACTGTCATCGCCTCCCATCAAGGCACCGGTGTCTCCCACCTGGCCCCCGGATTCGGCATAGAACGGCGTGCGCGCCAGTACCACCATGCCTTCTTCGCCGGCATTAAGCGTTTCTACCGCGTCGCCATCCTTGTACAGGGCGACAACCGCATCGTCATCGGCCAACTTTTCGTAACCGGAGAAATCGGTCACCGCATCAATATTCAGGCGGTCGCTGTAGTCGTTGGCGAAACTGCCCGCCCCACGCGCCCGTTCTCGCTGTGCAGCCATGGCAGTTTCGAAGCCGTCCATGTCTACAGTCAACGCACGCTCACGGGCCACGTCAGCGGTCAGGTCCGGCGGAAAACCGTGGGTGTCGTACAGGTTGAACAGCACCTCACCGGGCAGCACCTTGCCATCGAGTTGCTCAATGGCGCTTTCCAGCACTTTCATGCCTGCGGCAAGGGTGCGGCCAAACTGCTCTTCTTCCGCCAGCAGGGCTTTTTCGATGCGGGCCTGCTCGCGACCTAATTCCGGGTAGGCCTCACCCATCTGCTCGACCAGCGCGGACACCATCGTCGAGAAGAACGGCTTGTCCTGCCCCAGCTTGTGGCCATGGCGAAGAGCTCGACGAATGATGCGGCGCAGCACATAGCCACGCCCTTCGTTGGACGGAATTACCCCATCGCAGATCAGGAAACTGGCCGAACGGATATGGTCGGCAATCACGCGCAGTGACTTCTCTTCCAGGTCTTGGCAACCGGTGGCTTTTGACGCAGCCTGCAGCAGGGCCTGGAACAGATCGATCTCGTAGTTGGAATGCACGCCCTGCAATACTGCCGCAATACGCTCCAGGCCCATGCCGGTATCTACACTTGGCTTGGGCAGCGGCTGCAATTCGCCATCCGGCTGGCGATCGTACTGCATGAACACCAGGTTCCAGATCTCGATATAGCGGTCCAGATCTTCGCCCTCGGATCCCGGTGGCCCACCGGGCACATGCGCCCCGTGGTCATAGAAAATTTCCGAGCTTGGGCCACAGGGGCCGGTGTCGCCCATCTGCCAGAAGTTGTCTTCGTCCAGCCGGGAGAAACGCTCAGCGCTGACCCCCATTTCCTTGAGCCAGATATCCGCCGCTTCATCGTCGGACACGTGCACCGTGACCCACAGACGATCTTCCGGCAGCCCCAGGGTGCCCGTCAGGAACTCCCAGGCAAACTTGATGGCTTCGCGCTTGAAGTAATCACCGAAGCTGAAGTTACCCAACATCTCGAAGAAGGTGTGGTGACGTGCCGTATAACCCACGTTTTCCAGGTCGTTGTGCTTGCCACCGGCGCGGACACAACGCTGGGAGCTGGTTGCACGGGTGTAATCCCGGGATTCACGGCCCAGAAACACATCCTTGAACTGGTTCATGCCCGCGTTGGTAAACAACAGGGTCGGGTCATTGTGGGGCACCAGCGAGGAGGACGGCACCTTGGTGTGTCCCTGGCTGGCGAAGTAATCCAGAAAGGCCTGGCGTAGTTCAGCACTCTTCATAGGAGAAACAATCATTGGCTGGCTGTCAGAGAGGGCCGAGTATAGCGCCCTCAAGGCCCGGTTGCGATGGGGTTTAGGGGCAAGAGCGAGTTGAAAGTTCAAAGTTGAAAGGCGCGAATCTACTGCAGTGCTGTCCGGGTTAGCCTGAGCCGCGCCGCAATCATAGGAATATACCTCACCAGACCGGAATCGCATCTACTTGGGGAAACACCACCGAAGCCCTCCCCGCACTTTTCAACTTTGAACTTTCAACTTTAAACTCAGCCCTTGATCGCCGCCGCCAGACACACCGCCAGCACCATCACCAGCAGGATGCGTTTGAGTACACGGGGGGAAACCTTGTGCGCGAACCCCACACCCAGCCGCACGCCCAGCAGGCTACCCAGCGCAACGACCAGCCCCGGCAACCAGGCAACCTGATCGCGGGCCACGAAGATCCCCAGGGCAAGCACGGTAAAACTGCCAGTGATCGCCAGTTTCAGGGCATTACTGCGTAGCAGGTCATACTGCAGTTGCCCGACCAGCACCGCCAGCAGCACAAAACCCACTCCGGCCTGCACAAAACCGCCATAGGCACCGGCCAGAAACAGGCCGAGCCACCCGGACAGGCTCGCGTTCGGGGATAGCGGGATCGCATCCGGCCCCGGCGACACTTGCGCCGGACGCAGCACCATCAGCAAAGCCACCACCACCAAGGTCGTCAGCAGAACCGGTTTGAGGATGGTTTCCGGAAGAAACGCCGCCGCCACGGCGCCCACCAGGGTGCCCAGCAGGCTCGGTACCAGAATCGCCGGTAAGGCGGCGAAGGGCATGGTTCCCCGTTTGTTGAACTGGCGAACCGCTTCCGCGCTCTGAATCAGCACCGCCACCCGCATGGTGCCGTTGGCCAGCGCAGCGCCCATGCCCGTGAGCATCAACAACGGCAGGATCAACAGGCCACCGCCCCCGGCCAGGGTATTGATAAACCCCGCCAGTACACCGGCGCCCAGTAGCGCTGCCGCTAACCAGGGGTCTGAAAGATATTCCATGGGGTTCCCAGTCCGGGCTCACAAAGCACAAGGATACCCTGCCCCACCCGCCAGCAAAACGTGTTGAAGGCACAGGGGCTGTATACGAGCCGAACCCACCATGCGCGCCGCAGGAGCCTCGCTGGTGGCGCGATTCATGCCTGGATCAAGAACATTTGCAGCACAAAGGGGCAACGTTCGCAGAGCAAAACCCAGTTCTTCCCCGGTGAGTTCTGCCCCTATGGGGTGAACGTGGTGAACAGCCTTTCCGGGTTTGGGGGATCGCGCCGCCAGCGACGCTCCTGTAGCAAGACATCAGCGCAGTGGCAGGGATTCGGTTCACTCCGCGTTTTAGCGAACACCCCGGAACAAGCAGCGATCAGTCCAAATCGTCTTGCGGGACGTCCAGCGCCGCAAAACTTTGTTCGGCATCAAACCCCCTGCTTTGCAGAAAGCGCAGCTGTTTGGCCTTTTCTTTCTGGTCAGTGGGGTAGTGCCGAAAGCGTCGGGCGCGAACCTCTCGGGCCAGGGCAAACCAGTCTACCTCCGCATTCTCCAGCGCTTCGGCGATCCAGTCGTTTTGCACACCTTTGAGCTGAAGTTCCTGGCGAATACGCAAGGCGCCCTGGCCGCGCTCAATGCGGGCACGCACAAAAAAACCGGCAAAGCGCCGGTCATCAATAAAGCCGTGTTCTTCACACCAGGCGAGCACGGCGGCCAGCGCCGGCTGGTCACCCAGCCGCTGCTGCAGCTTGGTGACCAGTTCGCGACGGGCATGATCGCGCCGGGCCAGCAGGGCAACCGCCCGCTGGCGCAGCTCGGCCTCCGTCAGCGGCTCACTCATCGTCAGCCGCAGCTTCCTCTTCCACCGGCGCTTCAGCGGTGGGGTCCGGCAGCAAGCGCGCCCGGATTTCCGTCTCGATTTCTTCGGCAATGGCCGGGTTCTCACGCAGGTACTCACAGGCATTCTGCTTGCCCTGGCCGATCTTGTCGCCCTTGTAGGCGTACCAGGCGCCAGACTTGTCTACCAGGCCCTGCTGTACACCCAGATCCAGCACTTCGCCTAGCTGGTTGATGCCCTGTCCGTAGAGAATCTGGAACTCGGCCTGACGGAACGGCGGGGATACCTTGTTCTTGACCACTTTCACACGGGTTTCGTTACCGGTGACTTCGTCCCCTTGCTTCACTGCGCCGATACGGCGGATGTCCAGGCGCACGGAGGAGTAGAATTTCAGCGCATTACCGCCAGTGGTGGTTTCCGGGTTACCGAACATTACGCCAATCTTCATGCGAATCTGGTTAATAAACACCACCAGGGTATTGGCGTTTTTCACATTACCGGTAATTTTACGCAGCGCCTGGCTCATCAGACGGGCCTGCAGACCCACGTGAGTGTCGCCCATCTCGCCTTCAATTTCCGCTTTCGGCACCAGGGCGGCCACGGAATCCACGATAACCACGTCCACTGCACCGGAACGTACCAGCATGTCGGTGATTTCCAGCGCCTGCTCACCGGTATCCGGCTGGGAAACGATCAGATCATCCACGTTCACACCCAGCTTTTCCGCGTAATCCGGGTCCAGCGCGTGCTCCGCGTCCACAAAGGCACAGGTGGCGCCTTTTTTCTGGGCCTGGGCAATCACGCTCAGGGTCAGGGTGGTTTTACCAGAGGATTCAGGGCCGTAGATTTCCACGATCCGCCCCTTCGGCAACCCGCCAATACCCAGGGCTACATCCAGCCCCAGTGAACCGGTGGAGATGGACGGCATGCGCTCGCGCTTGCGATCGCCCATGCGCATGACGGAACCTTTGCCGAATTGGCGCTCAATCTGTGACAGTGCGGCGGACAGCGCCTTACCTTTATCGCTCATTGTGACCCCTCTCCGTTTTCGGCGCGTCACTCATTGACGCCAACCGTATCTGATCTGTCTTATCTGGCCTTTCGACCAGTGCTGACAATATGGACAGTATTATGAACAGCATTGGCAGCCCATTGCAACCTCCCTGTTTCTGTCCAGATCGCTGTTACCGTAACCCCGCCTCGGCAGGGTCAAGATGAATAGCCCGATTGTGGCTACTTGAGGCGGGCATTCAAGCCCAGTATGGCTTCGAGGATGGCTTGCTGACGGACGGCATTGCGGTCGCCGTCAAACTGGAAGCGGCGCGCCTCGGCATAGCCCAGCTTCTGGCCCCAGGCAATCCAGACCGTTCCCACGGGCTTGTCCGGGGTTCCACCGTCAGGCCCGGCAATGCCAGTCACCGCCACGCTGACATGGGCACCGGAGTGACTAATCGCGCCACGCGCCATTTCCAGCGCGGTCGCCTCGCTGACGGCACCGAATCTGTCCAGCGTAGACTGCGACACGCCCAGCATCGACAGCTTGGCCTCGTTGGAATACGTCACGAATCCCCGGTCAAACCACGCCGAGGCACCGGCGATACCGGTCAGGGTTTCCGCAATGCCCCCGCCGGTGCACGACTCCGCGGTGGTCAACAGCAACCGCTGTTGCGCCAACGAACCGGCCAGGGCCTGTGCGGCGGCGAGAATCTCTTCGTCACGAATTGGCATGTGCGACTAACCCAGATCCACGTTGTGATACACGTTCTGCACGTCGTCCAGATCATTCAGCATCGCCATGAATTTGTCGAACATCTCCATATCTTCGCTACTGATGGTGGTGTAGCTCTGCGGGACAAACTGGATTTCATCCACGTCGAAGTCCAGTTCACCGAAGGCTTCCGTCAGCGCCTGCTTGGCCTTGAAGTATTCCGTATTGGGCGTGAAGACGGTCAGTGTGCCGTTGTCATCTTCGATCTCGCTGACATCCACATCGGCGTCCATCAGCGCTTCCAGCACCGCATCTTCGTCCGCATGGGCAAAGACGAAAATGGCCACGTGATCGAACATGTGACTCACTGTGCCTTGTGTGCCGATCTTGCATTTGGTCTTGGTGAAGGCCATACGCACATCGCCAAAGGTACGGTTCGGGTTGTCCGTCAGGCATTCGATCAACGCCATGCAACCACCCGGGCCATAACCTTCATAGCGAGCCGGAGAGTAATCCTCGCCACCACCGCCTTTGGCTTTCTCGATGGCCTTGTCGATCACATGGCCGGGCACCTGATCCTTTTTGGCGCGGTCAATCAGGCTGCGCAACGCCAGATTCGCCGAGGGATCCAGGCCGCCGGATTTCGCACTGACATAAATTTCCCGACCATAACGGCTGTATACCTTGGCTTTCATATCCGAGGTTTTCGCCATGGACTCTTTACGGTTTTGGTAGGCGCGGCCCATACGAATCTTGCTCCAGAGAGGTTGGTTGCCGGGTATTTTAGGGGAAGATGGAGGCAAGAAGAACAAGGGAAGGAGCGAGAAAGCAGCGCACAGACCACAAGCTCAGCTTTTCTGGCAGGGCAAACGCGATGGGTGGCCTCACTCTACCTGGTAATTACTCGCCCATCCTCAAGCCATTTCCGCTATCCTCCCCTCCGCATAAATAAAATAAACAAGGACTTCACCGTGCACAGCCTTTATCGCATTGCATTCGCATCCGCCATTCTCTTTAGCCCATTAGCACAAGCCTCCGAAACCTTCGACTACGTCGACATCGGCTACTCCCTACAAAATACCGACTACTCCGGTTTCGGCGACAGCAGCTCCGGCACACTAAAGGCCAGCGCTTCGGCTTTCGGCTGGATCCATGCGCGCGGTCGTTACCACGCAGGGAATGTCCGGTTGCCGGAAAAAAACGCACAGCAAGAATCCTGGTCGGTGCTTGGTCTCGGCGTTCATTACCCGTTAAACGCCCAGACTGCGATTTTTCTGGGCTCGGACCACAACGAGCTTGAGCTGCAAAACGGTTCTACCGAGCGCGGTTGGTACCACCACATCGGGCTCAGACACGAATTCAACGATAAATGGCAGATCGGCCTCGAAATCGGCGAATCAGATGTGCTATTCCGTGATACCGCCTCGCTTATCGAAGCCATTTATAAAGTCACCCAGCAAGTTGGGCTATCTGCCACGCTGCGCGATTACGATGATCTGGACCTGACTGAATACGAGGTTGGCGTGCGCTGGTTCTTCCGGGACTAAAAGCGGCAAGGCCTGCATCACTGTTGAGTAGCGCCTACCCCGTAGGCAGCTACTCAACCGCAAGCCTTCCTTCCCGGCCCTAAGAAAACGGTTACCGAATCAACTTTCCAGTTCCGCCAGCGACTCTTCAAAGTAATCCAGAAAGCGCTGGATATGCGGCAGTGTATCGCGGCAACCGATAACACCGAACTCCAGGCTGTCCTTGTAGCTCACCACGGTGATGTTCAGCGCATAGCCATGCAGCACCAACGACACAGGGTAAGAAGCCAACATCTCTGCGCCGTTGAGATACAGCGGATCTTTGGGCCCTGGCACGTTGGAAATCACCAGATTGAACATGGGGCTTACCCGCCCGGACAGGCCCGTCACCTGGCCAAGCGACAACGGCACATTCGTGAGCAAGGTATAGACATCGATCTCGGATTTCTGCATATCGCCAAGCCGGGACTTCACCCCTTTCATGGAATCCTGAATGGCTGCCAGCCGGTTCAGCGGCTCGGCGATATGCGTTCCCAGGCTGACTTGCACGGTGGTGATCGCATTACCACCGTCGCCCGCCTGGTCCGCACTGCGCAACGACACCGGCACCTGAGCCACCAGCGGCTGGTCCGGTAACGCGTCCTGGCTCAACAGGTAACGCCGCAGGGCCCCGCCACACATGGCCAGAAACATATCATTGACGGTGCCGCCATGTTGTTTGGCCGCAGCCTTGATACGAGGCAGTGACCAGGACTGGGCGGCAAAGCGCCGGGCGCCGGTCACTCGCCGATTGAGCTGGGTTTTTGGTGCCCGATAGATGGTCTTCACATTGCCGTCTTTGGGCTGTCGCAACAGGTCCACCAGCTGGCCACTGCCCCGGCGCAGGTTATTCACCGTGCCTTTCATACCCGTAGTTGCCGCAGGGGCACCACTGCTCTTTCTCGGTTTCTTCTCCGCATCCCATTCGCCAGACCAGGGCACCGGCAGGCGATCTTCGGCACTGTTAGCCAGACGCGACTGCATCAGGTACATACCCGCCACCCCGTCCACCATGGAATGGTGCATCTTGGTATAAAGGGCGAAGCGGTTGCCTTCCAGCCCTTCAATCAAGTAGCTCTCCCACAATGGGCGGCTGGGATCCAGACGCTGGGCGTGCAGCCGCGACACCAGCGCCAGCAGCTCGCGCACCCGCCCCGGGCGCGGCAAAGCGGAATGCCGCACGTGGTAATCGATATCAAAAGTCTTGTCTTCCACCCAGGCGGCGTCCATGCGCATGGGCAAGCGCGACTGGATCTTCTGATTGAAGGGGCGGCAGATTCCATTCACCTCCACCAGGTAGCGATAGATGCCTTCCATGTAATCCGCGGGCGCATCCTCAGGAATGGCGAACAACGCCAGCCCACCTACATGCATGGGGGTCTCGCGGGTTTCCATCATCAGCCAGCCGGAATCCATAATGGACAATTTACGGGCCATTTCCCTGCTCCTTATTGTTATTCGTGCGCTCACAGCCAGGTGCTCAAACACGCAGCTACAAACACCCTATCATCCGGTTTTTTCGCGGCAGAGCATTACCAGATTGGTTGCGTTTGGTTATCAACGGTCAATTGGGAGGATCGGAGGGCAGGATTGGCAGGCAACAACTTAAAAACAGCGGCCTTCTTTGACCAGGCTCGGACCAGCAACCCTGCATCCATGGAAAAATAAGAGCGTGAGCAATACAGAGGATAGAGTGCCCTGTCCGGCCAGCTTGCCCGCCCATTAAAGCGCTTGCGCTTGCCTTTGGATCATCAAAGTCAGAAAGGCCCCCAGCGTTGGACCTCCAAGCCAGCCAGCACTGAGCGCCCGACATTGTAATGATATCTATTCTCATTTATGCTCGCCGCTTATCATTCGATCACTCAAGCTGGGGGCGGCCTTATGTCGGCGACAACAGGATCGCTGCCAGTGGAAACGCTGTACAACGAGAATCATGGCTGGCTCCAAAACTGGCTTAATCGCCGGGTCGGCTGCCCAGCCCTCGCTGCTGATCTGGCCCAGGACACCTTTGTCCGCCTGCTCGCCAATCCCCGCCCGCTGAACAATCTGAGCGCCGCCCGTAGTTATCTGCGTACAGTAGCGGGCCGCCTCTGCATCGACCTTTGGCGCCGCCAATCCGTGGAACAGGCCTGGTTGGAAGTTCTCGCTGCCCGCCCGGAAGCACTAAATATTTCCCCGGAAGAACACACGATCATCGTGGAAACCTTCTGCGAAATTGATGAAATGCTTCACCGTTTACCGGAAAAAATAGCGAAAACCTTCGTTCTCTCCCAAATCGACGGGCTCACCTACAAACAAATCGCGGCACAACTGAATGTCTCGGAGCGCACGATCAAAAGCTACATGGCCAAGGCAATGCTCGAGTGCATGCTAATCGAAGCCCGCTTCCATCATTCGGTGAGCTAAATGCCACAACCCGACCTGCCCGCCCATCACATACTGCAACAAGCCGCGCAGTGGTTTGCCACCATGCTCGACGAAGACGTGCGTCAGCAAGACCGGGACCAATGGCAGGCATGGCTGAATGCTCACCCGGAGCACCAGCGAGCCTGGCACTATGTGGAACAAGTAGGGCAACGCTTTCAGCAGGCGCAACAACAGGCCGGTACAACCGGCGCCAGGCAAATTATCCATGACACCCGCAGCAGCCGAATCACGCGTCGAACCCTTCTTGGCAGTGGCCTTGCGAGCGTGGCAACCTGGCTGATCTGGAGCCAGACAACACTGCCAGGTACGGCCCGCCAGCTGGCCCATACCCTGTCAGCGGATTACCGCACCGCCACCGGCGAACAACGCCAACTGACACTCAGTGATGGCGGGCAACTATGGCTCAACACCGCCACCGCCGTGGATATCAGCTACACCGATACGATCCGTCACATCAAACTGAGGGACGGCGAAATCCTCATTGAAACAGCCAAAGACGCCCTCGCGCGCCCCTTCGTGGTGACCACACTGCAAGGCAGCTTGCGCGCCCTTGGCACCCGTTTCAGTGTGCAGCAGAGGGACGCAAATACGCAGATATCGGTCTATGAAGGCGCCGTGGAAATCAACGCCACCACCGGCCAACGCCTCACCCTGCAAGCCGGCGAGCAGACCTCCTTCACCGCCAGCGCAATAGCCAAGCCCCACAAGGCGCAACATTCACGTGTCGCCTGGCAACAGGGCCTGATTGTCGCAGACAACATCTCACTTCAAGAGCTGGTGGAGGAGCTGAGCCGGTATCGCCACGGCTATCTGGCAGTGGATGCATCGGTAGCCAACCTGAAAGTGATGGGCACTTACCCCATCGACAAGCCCGACCACACGTTGACCATGCTGGAAAATGCTCTACCGATACGCACCCGCCGCGTGCTGCCGTGGTGGGTAACCCTGGAACCCGATCACTGACATTTTCCAATTACAAAAAAATGCCGATTCAGGCTTCCCCTTTTTCACTCCCACCCGTGTAAAGGAAAGAACGAGAAATTTCACCGATTGAGGGAGTCTTGAAAATGCCCGCTGGCAAACCGTATCAGACCACCGATTTACCGCATAAAACTGGCCCTGCAAGGCGGGCTTCTCGCCTGACAGGCACCGGGCTACTCACCGCCATCACGCTGGCAGGCCCCTTGCTGTGGGCCCAACCTGCCGCCGCACAAAACCAGGCAGAGTCGCAAGCCCGTACCAGCTTCAATATTCCCGCTGGTGCTCTTTCCAGCGCCTTGAACCGTTTTGCAGCACAAACCGGGCTTTATCTGGCGGGCGCGGGAGAACTGACACAGGGCAAAAAAAGTAACGGATTAACCGGGGAATATACGGTTCACGAGGGGCTGCAGCAGTTACTTACAGGCTCGGGAATCCGTTTTCAGTTTTCCGGCAGCAATACGGTGACGCTGACGCAAGCCACAGACAACGCCGTCACTCTGGCGCCGGTCACCGTCAATGCAGAAGGAATCGGTGAGTCCGCTTACGGGCCGGTAGAAGGGTTTACCGCAAAACGAAGCGCGACAGGCTCGAAAACGGACACCCCGATTCTGGAAATCCCTCAATCCATTTCGGTAATCACCGCCGATCAGGTCAAGACCACCGGCGCCACCACGCTCAAGGAAGCGTTGAGCTACACCCCCGGTGTCAGCGCTACGCCCTGGGGTAACGACTCGCAATACGACTGGGTCTACCTACGAGGTTTTGACGCCTATTCCCCAGGTTTCTATCAGGATGGCCTGCAATTACGCAATAGCGGGAACTGGGCTGTGTGGCAAACCGAGAATTACGGCATCGAACGCATTGAATATCTGCGAGGCCCATCCTCCGTATTGTATGGACAGAACTCCGCAGGCGGCTTGATCAATGTGGTCAGCAAGCGGCCGACTCAAGACCCGATTCGTGAAATCAGCGCCCAGATTGGCACAGACAATCGCAAGCAAATTGCCACCGACCTGTCAGGGCAAGCAGACGATGATGGCAAATGGCTGTACCGGTTGACCGCCCTGAAACGGGATGCCGACCTGTCCGTCGGTGATGATCTTCCCAATGACCGGAGTTACATTGCACCCTCACTGACCTGGCGCCCCTCCAACGACACCCAGTTAACGTTGTTGGCCGAATATCTGGACATGAAAGTGGCCTCCAACTGGAGCAACTTCCCCCTGGAGGGCACCTTGCTGTCCAATCCGAATGGCGACATCCCCGCCTCCACATTCTGGGGGGAGCCGAATTTCAGCCGCTACAACCAGAAACAATGGATGATCGGCTACTTGTTCGAGCACCACCTCAACGACATCTGGACCCTTCGTCAGAACGCTCGCTACGGGGAGTTCGATACCGACTATCAAAGTTTCTATAGCCCACGTTTTGTTACCGTCAATGCCGGAGACCCCGGCGCCCCCGAGAATTTCCGCCTGCTAGACCGCACACCGTTTGGCAGTGACGAATCCGCCAGCCAGCTCACTCTGGACAACCAGGTAGAAGCCCACTGGCGCTCCGGCCGCTGGCAGCACACACTATTATTGGGGCTGGATTACCAGCGCTCCGATTTTGATGTCACCGCTTACTGGGGTGGCGCAGTCGATCCCATTGATGTCTTCAACCCGGTCTATGGCTCGCCAGTCACGTTAACCGCATCACCGTTCATCGACGCCAACACCGTACTCAAACAGACCGGCTTTTATCTCCAGGATCAGATCAAGTTCGACGAACACTGGGTACTCGCCCTTGGCGGCCGTTTTGACCGCGCCGTCATCGAAAACGATGACCAATTGACCAACTCAAACGACAAACAATCCGATGAACATTTTAGCGGTCGCGCCGGGTTGGTTTACCTTGTAGGGAACGGCCTCGCGCCCTACATCAGTTACTCTGAATCCTTTTCTCCAACGGCAACAATCAATCCTGCCACTGGTAACCCCTTTGATCCTGAAACCGGCCGACAATACGAAATGGGCATGCGCTACCAGCCGCCAGGCGCCAGTAGCACCTACAGCATTGCGGCATTCGATCTGGTGAGGCAAAACTACGTCACCTACGATACAGGCTTTGCCCCCCGCAACACCGGTGAAGTCACCGTTCGCGGTATCGAACTGGAAGCCGTCGCAGAAGTGCTGCCCAATACAAACCTCAAGGCCGCGTACAGCTGGACCCCGGAAGCCGATGTCACCGACAGCGCCAACCCAAGCGAAATCGGCAAGCGTTCCTTCAACTACGCCGAGCACCAGTTCTCGTTATGGTCTGACTACACGTTTGGTTTTGGTTTGAAGCTTGGCGCGGGAGCCCGCTATACGGGATCAACCTATGGTGCCAATGAAGAAGCACCAGCAAAAATTCCCGACTATACGTTGATCGATGCGCTGATCGGTTATCAAACCGGCCCCTGGGAACTAGCCGTTAACGCCCGCAACCTGACCAATAAAGAATATCTTTCCAACTGCAATGACTCAGAATGTTATTACGGAGAAACACGGAGCGTTATCGGCACGGTTAACTATCGCTGGTAATAACCGTTAGTCGAAATATCGGGGTACGCACGGCGAGCCAGCATCAGCCCAAGAGCTGATTTTTTCAGGCAATGGCCGAACCGGCGCGTGTCCCCGATTACTCGATTACTGCACACATGGACTTCGCGATACCTCCTAACGTCGCAAAGGGTGATTTTCATTCAATCCGGAAATGTACCTCTTTATTTTTAAGATGATGATAATCATTACCTATACAATCGATAGCAAAAGTACCCTTCGCGCCTGCTGACAACGAAGGCTACCTCCATCACCGGAACAGTAATGGATCATGAAGCAAATCATTTCTCCCGCGGTGTCCACAGGAACAACGTTCAGTCTTCGCCCTCTACTATTTGAAACCTTCACCTGCACCATGGCGATGATGGCTTTCGTCGCGTTGGCGGGCCCGATTGCACGAACACTTTCCCTCGCCCCCTGGCACGTTGGGTTGGCGATGACTGTCGGCGGCCTGGCATGGATTACTACGGCGCGGTGGTGGGGGCGGCTCAGTGATCAACGGGGACGCCGCACGGTGATGCTTTCCGGGCTCACCGGTTTCGCGATTAGCTATCTACTACTATGCCTGTTCATCGACACCGCCTTAAACACCCTGCTGCCAGCATGGGTGGCATTGGCCGGTCTGGTCCTCGGGCGCGGCTTCGTCGGGTTATTCTACGCGGCAGTGCCAGCAACATCAGCCGCTCTGGTAGCCGACCATGTGGAACCCGAACACCGTGCGGGAGCCATGGCTACATTGGGGGCTGCCAGCGGTGCGGGCATGGTGCTGGGTCCAAGTTTGGTCGGACTGTTTTCACCCTTGGGATTGAGCCTACCTCTATACATCACCGCTGTGTTACCGATTCTGGCCCTGCTCGCCTTGTGGAAGCTACTGCCCCGCTTGGAACACCATGCGCCACCACACACCACACCGCCCGCCTGAATGATCCACGCCTGCGCCTGCCCATGCTGGTGGCCTTCAGTGCGGCCATCGCGCAGGTCACCGTGGGCTTCTTTGCCTTGGACCGGCTCGCTCAAGAACCGGGTGCCGCCGCCCAGACAGCAGGGATCGCCCTGGCAATCGTTGGTATCACGCTGGTGCTATCACAGAGTGCTCTAACAAAGCTGGCATGGAAACCGACACGTCTGATTCGCACTGGAGCCATTGTCGCCGCTATAGGTTTTGGCGCTACTGCACTAGCGTCAACGATCTGGGGGCTGTGGCTCGGCTTTGCTATCGCCGCAGCCGGGATGGGCTGGGTTTACCCGTCCGTGTCGGCGCTGGCAGCCAATGCGGTGGAAGCCCATGAGCAAGGCGTCGCCGCCGGCACCATCACCGCCATGCAAGGGCTGGGGGTTGTTCTCGGCCCCATTGCCGGCACTCTCGTGTACAGCATGTCGGTAAGCGCGCCTTATCTGATGGTAGCGGCATTACTGCTCGCCGTGGGACTGGCAACGACTGCGACAAAACCGTGAGGCAGCTCATGAAAAACCACTTACAGCGCTGGATGAAACACAAAGGCCTAACCCCCAGAATATAAAGATAATTGATAACCTGGACGTGCACGCATAGCGCATGGATCAAGCGTCGTAACCATGGGAATCGGGTCAAGGGACTTGGGTCTCTACCCCGTTTACTGCGAACACTTCTGAAAGACAGCAGCATCTTGGCACACCCCCACCACTATTCCCCTTGACCAGGTAGCACTGTATACCAAGCATTGATAACCGCAGAACGCGCAGCATCCGAACCCCGAATCCTTCACCGCCTCACGGCCGTGAAGATCTCCCATGATTCCTTTTCCCAATCCCTTTATGATGGCCGACTTTAACCATGATGCATTCCCCCGGAGGACCTGTGAGCGCGGACCTGAGACAGTATACGTCGGTGATGCACAGGTGTGTTTAGGCTGATTTAGCCGACCCTTATCGCTATCACTCGGTCGAAAAGCCTTACATTCCCAGGACTGTAGAGGATTATTCAACATGAGAGGGCCAGCCACTCCAGAAAGCCAACTAGGCTGTGCAAGAAGACTAGCTGAATACTCCCCATTCATCTCCTCAATGGAAGGTGCGTCTAGCTCACCAAAAAATCCACTAGTTCACAAGCAGGCAAACCAGACACCTTTTGGACAGTGCCGCCTCTAATTAGCAGCACCCATGTTTACATCTCATTCATCATTCTTTCCTACATATTCCACACAGCCCATTTTTTTATTATTTACTCTTAACCAACTTCTACTTATTGAAGGGCTGCCAAGGAATTTTGGCCGGTCTGCGTTGCCAAAATACAAGCATGACCTCAAAAACCTCCATAAACTGACAAACATTGCTCGACCAATACAGACTTAATTAACTAACGCAGAATTCAAAATCAGCTAATTCCTATCATTTTTTTGGTTTTATCAACCAGCATATCGTCATTGTAATCATCCGGATGAAACCCAGGACGAAGATAGGCTAAAAATTTTGGCGCAAAACGCACATAACTTCTCAAAGCAAACGGCAAGAAACGTCGATATGAATTCATATTTAAAAGCTGCCCATCCCTTTTCATGAGAACAAAAGCATAAACCAAGGAAACCACGGTGATAGTAGACAGACTTAATACATACATGGAAACTCTGGAAAAGTACGACGTCCATCCCTTTCCATAAAGGTATTCGTACATGTCGTAGGCCACAGATTTATGCTCGGTTTCCTCGATACTATGCCACAGCCACAAATCCCTAACGTTTTTATCATCCATCATTTCATGGATATCTTTCATCATCTCCACAACAAGGACAGCCGTATAGTGCTCCAGAGCCGTTGTTATAAGAAGCTGTGACTTTTCACTAAAATTACGTTCCATAAACCCCAGTATTTTTCCGGTCCAAGCCTCCAGAGATTTAGGGTCCAGGCCATGCTTTTGTGCACTGACATGGAATGCTTCGTGTTCACGAGAATGCATTGCCTCCTGACCGATAAAAGCGCCTATACGACTATCAAGTTCTTCATTTCCCCTTACTCTCGCTCTTAATTTCCTGACAGACCGAACAAAAAAAGCCTCCCCTTCAGGAAAAAGCGTTGACAGCCCTGTAAAATAATGAGTAAAGAGAGGGTCACGGTTAAACCAATACTTGGGGATATCAGCAAAACCGAAATCTGCATTCCTGACCGGAATATCCGGGTGTTTACCTGTTTGAGAGTATTTCATGGCTCGCCTTTTTATGTTGATTAACGCAGCCGCCTTATTAAGCGGCGCCACTAATTTTCGAGTCTTCCATTAGTGCAATTCGGTTACATTTAGCTCAAAACCTGCGTCTTGGAGGCGTTTTGTCAAAATCGCTCCCATAGCGACGGCTGGAGTCAAGACTCCAAACCTTTTCGGAAGGCGATCTCTATCAAGCGCTAATGCCAATGCACTCTCACCAAGCATGACTGCAGTGCCGACATACCCAGGATCACCTTTGACGGTGACCTGAGACCGGTATCTTCTACCTGCCGTGCTCTTGGTGAACGTTTGCGTGACGAGATACCCTTTTTCCTGACTTTCTCTACTCGGACCATCACCGGGTTTCGGAAGAATCTTGTCCAGGACCCAGCGAGTTGGACCGAAACCCATTGCACTTGCAAATGCGGTTGTCGCCGCATAAACACTTTTTGCTGCGATACCTGATATCCCTGGGATACTCGTTATCGCCATGGTTTCTGCGTAATGGAATCCATCGCCATAAGCATTTCCCAGTAATGCGTTCGAACGCCTAACGATACGGGTGTTATACGACGCCATAAGAAACGGGGCCAAAGTCCCTCTAAGCGATGGATCCACCCGTTTTCCTCTGATAATTGAAAGGTCACTGGGCTCAAGAGATGCCGGAATATCAGGGGTAATGCCAGGGCTTCCAGATAGCGCATGCGGATTGGTAACTAACTGTTGAATAGCAGGGTCTTCGGACTGATCAGTGAGGACCCGCAAGGTATCGACACTACCGCCGGAGGCCCCACCTCTCATGGATTTCACGACCATCGTTGTATCAGTCAACGCACCAGCTCCATCACGGCGCATACGCTCATATAGCAAGTGAACACCGAGGTCTGATGGCACTGAATCCAATCCACAGGAATGAACGATGCGGGCCCCTGTCTGCTCGGCTATCTCATGCGCCTCCTCAATCGCAAAGTGAACAAACGGCACCTCGGCAGTTAGATCAACATAGTCCGTACCCGCTTTCGCAGCAGCGAGTAACAGTGGTTTTCCGTAGCGAAGATATGGCCCTACAGTCGTACATATCACTCTCGTACGGGATACCAAGGAGTCCAGTGAACGCTGCGTATTGGCATCGGCAACAATTAGCGGCCAATTCTGGGCCGCATCAGGAAGTCCTTTCCTTGCTTCAGCAAGACGAGACTCCGACCGGCCGGCCAACGCGACCCTTACACCTTGTGGTGCATGTTCTGCCAAATATTGGGCTGTCAAACTCCCTACGAAACCTGAGGCGCCGAACACCACCACATCAAATTCGCGCCCGTGTGCTGTAGCCTCTTGTGATTTATCATTCATATCAGTCACCTATCATTCTGCCGGATGTATCCCGCCAATTACGAGATCGCACTATTTTTACGACCTTTAGCCTCACGTTTTTTTCTTGCAGCCGAACCGCGACTCTCAAGAAGTGGGTCAAAGTCACTTGGCCATTGACGCATTCGTGATCGGTCTGCAATCATTTCACCGGATTGCATTTCTTTCAGAAGGTCACGTCCGGTGGCCACACTCGCGGCATGCACCCCACTCAATATTGAACCCACGGTTCCCGGCCCCCAGACAGTACTGGCTCCAGCTAACAACAGCCCTTTAATCTCCGTCTTGGTTCCAGGCCGGAAAGGCCCAATCTGGCGCCAGTTAGGCTGTAAGCCAAACGCACTACCACCACTGGTAAACGTGAATCTCTCCTGTGCAGCTGGCGTCCCCAGTTCAGCATCAATCACATTTAATGAAGAACCCGGATAGGCTTTTTCCATGCGCCGCGCAAAACCTTCGAGTATGATTTCCTTAACCTGTAAATATTTTTTACTATCGCGATATTCTCCACTGGAAACATCTAATCCTTTAATCCCCCACATTGCAGGATCATAGGGAGCCAGTGATTGCACCTCTACTACTCCGTGTCCCAATGGAGCACTGCGCATATTGTCCGGATCTCGCCTAGTTGAGCACTGAACATAAGCTGGTTGATTAGCTGCATAATCCATTGCCCATTCAACTGGCTCTCTTCCCTTGGGCTTTAGCAATCGCTGGCCCATGTTCTTCAAGCTCATTAGTGATCCGGCATCATCCCAGCTAGGGATAATAAAATAGTTACTATTATCAGATTTCCTCAAATCCTGCTTTACACTAAAAAAGGCATTAATAAGGGGCGTGGACATTTTCATTCTATCCACTTTCTTAGCCATAGAATCCGTCATTCCGTCACGTCCAACGAGATCTTCATAGGTTCGCTTAATATCCCCTCCAGAGACAACAACAGGCGCCGACAATGCCTCACCACCTTTCAGCTTCACACCTTTTACCGCCCCACCTTCAACAATTATTTTTTCCACTTCTGTGTTAGTGAGAATCGTACCGCCATGACTTTCTATCACCTCTGCAAATCCTGCGGAGAACATCTGTCCTCCGCCCTTTGGATACCAGGCCCCGCCGCCAACATAGTCCTGAAGAAAGATTGCTGCCATACCAACTGGCAGTTCCAAAGGAGTTGATGCCAAGGCCCCATCCTGAACAGAAAGGGCGAGAAGTGTTTTAGGGTCGAAGCCGCAACTAGCAAGAAATGCGGCATGAGGCATCATAAAGAAGGGCATTGCCCAACCTACTTTTTTAGCCGCATCACTTGAACGTGCAAAGGCAGACCCCTGCCCCAAATTCATTGATGAACGATCGAACCCTTCACCAATTTTCCGCATTACCCTTATATAGAACCGAAGCTTCTTTTCATGTTTTGGGAAAGTTCGAATGAGAGAATCGAGATAAGCATCCCAGCCAGCAGGGACCTTGAACTCCAAATCTGGCCCCCGCACGGTATCAAAACCATTAGGGTCTAACTGCAGCCACTCTATCCGGTCATCAAGACCCAAACCTTGCATTACCGCAGGCACAGCCTCACCAGGACCGCACCCGCCCATGTAGTGCACCCCGCAGTCGTATTCCCACTGTTTTTTTCGGCGAAATACATGGGAGCTACCGCCTATGACGGTATGGCGCTCTATCAGCAACGTTTTCTTTCCTGCAGCAGCCAGACAGGCCGCACTACTCATGCCCCCGAGCCCGGCTCCAACAACAATGGCATCCCACCTACTATCAAGCTGATTTGACATATCTTTCTCTCCGTCGTTAGCGGCCATTCAATGCCACTTAAATCTTCACGGAGTCTAACCAGAGCATTCAGTGCATGAGCTGCCAACAATGTGCAGAAGGCGCCATTATTTTCTGTCGGCATTCTATTTAGGAGCGGCATTGACCCGGTGAAACGTCAAAATACCTTTTGAAAGCGCGAGAAAAGGAAGAAGGGTTTTTATAACCAGATTTATTGGCAACTGTGGAAATTGGCAAGCTTGTCGTTTGAAGAAGCCGCTTGGCGTACTCGAGTCGAGCCTGGTCCATCAAGAGCCTTATATGAGTATTTTCTTTTTCTAAGCGCCTATTTAGAGTCCTAGATGACATAAACAAGCGAAGAGCCATCTCTTCGCTTGTTAACAACTCACCCTCAACCAAAGCCTTCCGAATCAAATTCCGAACTCTATCTGAAACCGATTCAGAAACTCCATAACGATGTAATCGTTCCTCAAGGGTTTTTATAAGCGCAGAATGAGTAACGCGGTTAGCCGTTAACAAAGACTGCCGAAGAACTTGCTTACTCAGGGAAAAGCAATTTGTTGCTTGACCAAAATCAGGAACTTCGCCAAATATTTCACGATACGCCTGCTTGTCACCCTGAGGCTCATGGGAAAATGACAAACGCATCCTATAGCGGGTCTTATTGCTAGACTGCGGGGCATGCTGAGCAAAAAATGCCATATTTCTAAACAATCCCGCTTGTAACTCCGTTAAAACCGCATTACAGGTTTCTCCAAGATCATGCCGGCAGCGCATTTCCACTACGACTTTATTGCCGGAAGAATACTGATGGCAGTCAAAAAGAGTAAAGACCAACGGCAAAAACCGCACTCCTGTCTCCAACGCCTCTCCCAGAGTTGCCGCTGTCATCGAAGCGATGCCCACGTCACCAGCCGCCGTTACTGGCAAGTATCGTAACAGCTGTATCGACAGAGGCTCCTTCGGCGATTGACAGCTAGCCGCCGTCTCTATTAGATCTCGCAGCTCATTCAAGGTTAGATCACAGCATCCATCTTCTACCTTGCGGTCGACGATAAGCTCCGGTCTGACGGACTCGATGAAAGAATCCAAAACATCAACGATTGAGGCGGATAGACGAACACGAGGAGAAGGGCGCATATTTTCCAATATCATCAGGTTTTGTGCCTAAAACGTAACGCAACTTCATCAATAAGCGATTGACCGCCGCGAAAAACACCAAGCCTCTTGGGCATGCCGGCAAAATAATCGCTACCGTGGATTTGCCAGGTGGCTGTAACAAGGGCGGGGAACATTAATTTCATCTCCCCCGCTATCCGATCAACCTGCCTAACAACAGAGTCCCCGGCCGCTCCCTCTGCCCTATGAGCGACCCCATGATTCCTTCCTCCATTCCCTATATCATCCCCCTTTTGATTTCTACCACTGATACCCCCGGAGGAACCGTGAGCGCGGACCTGAGCCAACATACGCCGATGATGCACAGGTGTGTTTAGGCTTATTTAACTGGCCATCATTGCCAAAAGGGTCACTTGCTATACCATAACCTACACTTGGTTTCTGGATCGTGACGGATCACCATGGAATCTAGCGGACAATACGGAGCCCACCTGCACACACCTTCAAGCCTAGTAACGCTATTAGTCATTAGCAGCTAAGGACTTCTACCTCTTTTTTTAGCACGAAGAGAATCAACAACCGCTCTAGGCACACCTCCTGGCATGCAATTCCCGAGTTACCCACAGAGAGTAGACACCCTTTATAGTTAGGGTAGCCCCTAATGGAGGTGTGTCATGGCCAAGAAACAGCGGCAAGCATATACGGAAGACTTCCGTAGAGAAGCCGTCCGCCGATCCGACCAACCAGGGAATACGGCGGTATCGGTTGCCAAGGAGTTGGGTTTGCACCCCGGCCAGATCTATAACTGGCGCCGCCAGTTTTCTCGCCTTTCCGATAAGCAATTCAATAGCCTGGACGGTGTCGATTACTCCAAACACGAATCCGAGGAAGTGCGACGCCTCAAGCGCGAGCTCAATGAAGCGCGTAAGGAGAACGAATTCCTAAAAAAGGCTGCTGCGTACTTTGCGAAGCACCAAGAGTGAAGTACGCGGTCATTGCCGAGTATTTGGGACATTACTCCGTCGTGTTGATGTGCCGAGCCATGAACGTATCCCGCTCAGGGTTCTACAAGTGGCTGAAGCGCCCGCCCTGTGCTGCTCAGCTACGGCGCGAACAGGTGGAGAGCAAGGTTGTTGAACTGTTTGCGGAGTTCAAGGCCCGCTATGGCGCCCCCAGGCTTGCTGATGAATTGGCAGATGCGGGTCTGCCATGTTCGAAGAATTTTGTAGCCAATATCATGCGGTTGCGGGGTATCCGGGCACGCAACGGTAAGGGGTTTCACTATCGCCCAGCCAGCCCGACGATGATCAATGTGGAAGAGAACCGGTTGCGTCGTCGGTTTCGGGCGGAGGGGCCAAATCAGAAATGGGTGACGGATATCACCTATATCTGGGTCAATGGGCGCTGGCTCTATCTTGCGACGGTAATGGATCTTTATTCTCGTGCCATCGTTGGCTGGAAGCTGGATACCTCAATGACAGAGAGGCTGGCGATGGATGCACTTGCAATGGCGTACGCAAATCGGGATATCCAGCCCGGACTGATAATTCACTCTGATCGTGGGGTTCAGTTCCGTTCCGTGAAATATCTCGATCTGGTTCGTTCACGAGGCTGTTTGCCGAGCATGAGTCGCCAGGGTAATTGTTGGGATAATGCGGTAATGGAGTCTTTCTATAGCAGGCTCAAGGTGGAGCTGATCTATGCGGAGCAATATGCTTCCATCGAAGCAGTCCGATCCGGTATCTTTGAATACATAGAAATCTTTTATAACCGCAAACAGAGACACTCTGCGATTGGAAACATCAGTCCAGCAGAGTTTGAGCGCAGGTGCGCATAACAGTGTCTACTTTTTGTGGGTAGGACCAATTCCGCCCCCCCATGTTTGTCCTGTTTCCTTTAATGTTGGATCGCTGGGGATTCCTAGTTGCCATAGCAGCTTGTAGCATTGTGCTGACAATTGTTTGCTTTGTATTCCTCGGTCTACTGGTCTGACTTTTCCGCATTGAGATCTGATACCGTAATGCATCCGGCAGGCTTAACCACACCCCGGCCTCCAATAGGAACCCGACACCACACGCGGTTGAGTTGATCAGCCCCTGATTCACGCTGTCAGTCACTTTATCGGCGTCAGCGTCGCTACTCGCTGCTGGAAGCCATCGACAACGTTCGGTAGCCTGGAAGGTGATCAGCCTGAGCCTGGCTATGATCACAAAGCTCATGGTCCGAAAGCGTTTCGATGATTCGGCAATCCGCTACCCTGCCAATTTGGCACTGGCCAAGCATCCTTTCCAGTTCGTCACGCATAGCATGCAATCGCTTTATTCGGTTTTTCACCTGCTCTAGGTGGGCGCGGGTCAGCTCATCGACAGCCTGACATGACGCCTGGGGCTCACTGGACAGCACGATCAGTTCACGAATCTCGGTGAGGGTGAAGCCCAGCTCTCGTCCGTGACGAATGAACAGCAAGCGCTGCAAGTGGATCTGCATATATCGCCGCTGGTTGCCTTCACTACGTGCCACCGGCGGTAACAACCCTTCTTTTTCGTAGTGGCGAATCAGACCAACGGTGCAACCTGAGGCATCCGCAAGCTTCCCGATAGTGAGCATATGGTTGAACCTGCAACTATTGTAGGTTTTATACTGGCACCCGAACTGGCAAGATCGCAAGGAGTGTTTCCATGCCCGGCTGTTGCAACAATGAGATTGAATTCGATGGCCAGAGTCCGCAATACCGCCGGGTACTGTGGACTGTGATTGCCATCAATGCGGTTATGTTTGCGGTGGAAATTGTGACGGGCGCCCTCTCCGGCTCAAAGGCGTTACAGGCCGACGCCTTGGATTTTGCCGGAGATACAGGTACTTACGCCCTTAGCCTGTGGGTAATCGGCAAGCCATTACTTTGGCGTACCCGAGCCGCTACCCTCAAAGGCGCATCTCTGTTGGTCATGGGGCTGGTAATCCTAGTTACTACTCTGCTGAGTTTTGGTAACGCTGCACCCCCCCTGGCAGGCTGGATGGGAGGCATTGCTCTACTCGCCCTGGCGGCCAATGTGACCAGTGCCCTTCTGCTGATGCGCTTTCGCAACGGCGACGCTAATATCCGGTCAGTCTGGCTATGTTCCCGCAACGATGCCATCGGTAATGTAGGGGTTATAGCCGCAGCAGGCTTGGTGGCCTGGCTGAATTCTCCATGGCCGGATCTGATTCTTGCCTTGGTGATGGCGAGCCTATTTACTCACAGCGCGTTCTCCATACTGCGCCAGGCTCGCCATGAGTCTTCATAATGCTGGCAGGTTGACAGGTGTGCCTGACTTGTTAGCATACTTAGCCTTGCTCAAAAGCCAACATTGGATACAGAGCGCCATGTCCAGTCATCGCCATACTCCAAAAAGCGCTGTAACGGCAATGGTGCTTGCGCTTTTCATGTTGTTGAATGCTGTGGTCGTAGTCGGTGAGGAAGCTGATCATTCTGTCCACGACAGCACTCTGGCTGACATCCAGCATGGCGCCTTCCACGATGCAGGCACACACCCCCCACTCTCCGACAACGTTGATTGCGAAAGCCACCACGGCTGCCACAGCCATTCACCGATGAACCTGCCTGTTGTCGGTTTTGCACACTATCCCAGTGGTGCTCAAAAAGACTGGGAAAGCCATTATCGCACTCGCCTGATTTCCAACCATAACCGTCCCCCGGTTCCCCCTCCCGATCAGCAACCGCTCGTCTGACGCTTTTCTGCGGCGACAATTGCCGCTCGACACAGTCTGAACGGGAGAATCCCATGTTTTACCGATTACGCGGCGCCTGCCTGTGGGCAGCAGCCATGGCGGCAGTGCTGGTATGGCAATCGGCCATGGCAACAGAGCCGCCAGAAACCAATACAGGGCAACGGATTTCCCTGCAAGAAGTCATAGCAGAGACCCTCGAAAAAAATCCAGGGCTCGCTACCTTCCCCTATCGATTACGTGCTGCTGATGCCGAAAAATTGCAGGCCAGTCTGATGCCACAGCCCTCCCTGTCTGTGGAGGCGGAAAACCTGGCCGGTGACGAGCCAGCTGATGGCATCAATGGCGCGGAAATAACCGTAGCACTGAGTCAGTTGATCGAACTTGGTGGCAAACGACGTCAACGTACCCAAGTGGCCAGCCTGTCGCTGGACAACACTCAACTCGCTTATGATCAGGCCCGGCTTGAGGTGCTTGGCGAAGCCGTGCGTCGTTATGTGATGCTGGCTGAAGCCCAGGAAAGGGTTGCACTGGCAGAACGAAGCTTGGCTTTGGCGCGGCAATCAGAAGCGGCCGCACGACGCCGGGTCAATGCGGGTGCGGCCCCGCAATCCGATCTTACCCGCCTGACCCTGGCCAGCCGCCAAGCCAGCATTGCTCTGCAACGCGCCCAGGTCAAACGCGATACCGCCAGCCAGCAGCTGGCTGCACTCTGGGGAGAAACGGGAGTCGCGGACCTGCTGCCAACTACCGCCCTGCGTCCCTTACCCACGCTTCCGCCACTGGCAGACATCAAGGCGCAACTGGAGCAGGCCCCTGACTTGCTGAGATTGGCCAACGAAACCCGCCTGCGTGAAGCCCAGATACGCCTGGCACAAGCCAATGGCCGACGCGACCTCGAAGTCACCCTGGGGGCTCGCCATGATCGGCTCAGCGACAACAACACCCTGGTCGCTGGATTTTCACTGCCATTAAACCTACGGAATCCCAATCGCGGCAACATTGCCCAGGCCCAGGCAGAACTGGCAGAAAGCCAGGCACAAAAGAAGGCACGCCGCATTGAGCTGGAAGCCACCCTGGAAGCCCTCTACCGAAACCTGAAGCTTATCCGCGAAGAACTGTCCCTGGTCGAGGACACCGCCCTGCCCCTTGCCCGGCAACTGTATCGCGATATTGAGCAAGGTTACCGGGCCGGCCGCTACAGCCTGCTTGATCTGACTAGTGCCCAGCAAGAGCAAGTTGCCCTTGAAGAGCGTGCCATTGCCCTAGCAGCTCGCTTCCACCAGCACCGTAACGAGATTGAACGCCTCACCGGCATGACGCTCTCCAACGCCGGTGAACAGGAGACCGCACAATGAAAATTATCCCACATCTGATGGCAACTCTACTGCTGGCTAGCTCCAGTACCGTCTATGCATCAGAACACCATGAAAAAGAAGAAAAAAAGCAACACGCTCAGCACGAATCAGGCTCGCCTGATGATCACCAGGATGGCCACGAAGAGGAGCACGAGGAAAGCCACGACGAAGAGCAACACGATAAGGATAACCATGGCGCACACAAAGAAGAGGACCGCGCAGCAGAAAATGGCCATGAGGACCACGGGAAAAGTGAAGAGCCCGAGCTGACATTTAGCGCCGAGCTGTTACGTGAATTCGGTGGTGAAATTGCGTCTGCCCAGGCCGGGGTGATTCACCAGCAAGTATCCCTGCCTGGGGAAGTGCGACTCAACGAGGAAGCCGTTGCCCACATCACTCCCCGTTTCGCGGCAAAAATCACCAAGGTACGGGCCAATATTGGTGACAATATTAAGGCTGGAGAAACCCTTGCGGCGGCAGAAAGCTCAGAAACACTGGTGCGTTTTTCGCTGAAATCCTTGATAGACGGCGTGGTGATCAAAAGACACGTGGCGACGGGCGAACATTTATCCCCTGACGACACCGCTTTCGTTGTCGCGGATTTATCAACTCTGTGGGTAGACATTGCCCTTTATCCGAAACAGATACCGCGCGTGAAAACCGGTCAACCTGTGCGCATCACAACCTCACACGGCCCAGCACCGGTCGACGCCCGTATCGATTATGTTGCCCCGCTGGTAGATGAAGGGACGCGTACCGGCCTAGCTCGCATCTTTCTCACCAACAAAAACCGAGAGTGGAAGCCTGGTATGTTCGTCGAGGCGACCATTACCGTCGGTAAATTCCCTGCAGCCGTGGTAGTACCCAGAAGCGCTGTTATTGATTTCGAAAACCAGCCCACCGTATTTGTGCGACAAGGGGAGCGCTGGCAACCACGAGCGGTCAAGCTTGGCCGCAATGACAGCGATCAGGTAGAAATATTGAAAGGCCTGGAAGCGGGTGAAAAATATGTCTCCAGGGGCGGCTTTGTGCTCAAAGCAGAGCTGCAGAAAAGCGAATTTGAATCAGGTCACAACCACTAACACAGGAGAACAGCATGCAAAGCATCATCCGTTTTGCGCTGGAGAACCGGCTGTTGGTGGTCGTGTTATCTCTGGCAACACTGATCGGCGGTTACTTCGCTTATCGCACCCTGCCTGTGGACGCCTACCCGGATATCTCACCGTCTCTGGTGCAGGTGTTCGTAGAAACCGAAGGGCTGGCACCGGAGGAAGTCGAAAAATACGTCACTTACCCCGTTGAAAGCGCCATGAATGGCTTGCCGAAACTGGATCACGTACGTTCGGTCTCTAACTTCGGTTTGTCGGTGGTAAATATCTATTTCGAGGACGGCACCGATATTTATTTCGCTCGACAGCTGGTGGGTGAGCGTCTGCAAGTTGCCCGTGAGTCAATTCCTGACGGCTTTGGGGAACCAGTCATGGGGCCGATCACCACCGGCCTCGGGCAGATTCTGTTTTATGTACTGGAAGATACTAGCGGCGAATACAACAATACCCAGCTGCGTGAAATCCAGGATTGGATCGTCAAGTTCAACCTGCAAACAGTCAAGGGAGTCACGGAAGTACTTTCCATTGGCGGCGAGGTAAAACAGTTTCAGGTCCGCGTGGACCCGGACGCCTTGATTCGTTACGACGTATCGCTACCGCAGATCAAGGAGCGCATCGAGGAGAACAACGCTAATGCCGGCGCCCAGTTTATTGTCAAGAACGATGAGGAGTACATCGTGCGGTCCGTGGGCCTCGCCACGGACCTGGCTTCACTGCGCAACATCGTGGTCAAAACCATCGACGGCACGCCCGTCTATCTGGAGCAGCTCGGCGAGCTCAAGATTGGTGGCGAGATTCGACGCGGACTTACCACCAAGGATGGCAACGGTGAAGTCGTTGTCGGCATGGTATTGAAGTTGATCGGCAGCAACACCTCCGAGGTGATCAATGCAGTCAAGAAGGAGCTGGCAACGATCAACGACAACCTCCCGAAAGGGATTGAGGTCCAGCCGTACTATGATCAGGCTACATTGGTGAAAGCCGCCGTAAGCACCGTAATCAACGCCTTGTTACAAGGGATCATTCTGGTAGCACTGGTCCTACTGGCCTTTATGGGAGGGCTACGCCCGAGCCTGGTAGTAGCGCTCTCCATACCCTTTTCTGTGGGCTTTACCTTCCTTGCCATGAAGTTCTTCGGCATTTCGGCAAACCTGATGTCACTGGGCGGGATAGCCATTGCCATTGGCATGATGGTGGACGGGGCGGTCGTAGTAGTGGAAAACGTTGATCGCATGCTGCGCGAATCCTCGCCGGATGAATCCCGTCTGCATATCGTCGCACGAGCCTGTCAGGCTGTTGCACGTCCGATCCTCTTCGCCATTAGTATTATTATCATCGTGTTCCTGCCCTTGTTTACCCTACAGGGCGTGGAAGGGGCAACGTTCCGACCGCTGGCCTATACCGTGGCGGTGGCTATGCTCGGTTCACTGATTTTCGCCCTTGTGGTTGCACCGGTGACCTCGTTATTGCTGATGAAACGCCCACAGAAACAAGATGATAAGCCGCGCAAGGACATCATCAGTTTTCTGATGAAAGGCTATCAGCCAATGGTGCAACTCATGGTCGCCCGTCGCTGGATCGCCGTAACTGTGGCCGGAGTGGTGTTGGCTGTAGGTATTGCAGTGGCGCCGTTTCTTGGGTCGGAGTTCGTGCCACGGCTGAACGAAGGCGACCTGCTGATCCGCGCCACCATGGCACCGTCCATTTCTCTGGAGAAAGCCGAAGACACCATCACCGTCTTCGAACGGCAGCTGAAGAAGGCGTTTCCCGAGGTAACCCAGGTGGTCTCACGCATTGGTCGTGGCGAGGTCGGCGCTCATGCCGACCCGGTCAATAATGCGGAGATTTTCGTCTCTCTCAAGCCACAGGAGGAATGGGTCAGCGCAGAATCCCTGGACGGGCTTTACGCAGCCATGAGCAAAAAGTTCGAGAATTTTCCCGGCGCCAAGTTCAACTTCACTCAGCCTATCGCCGCTGCGGTGGATGAACTGCTGACAGGCACCAAAGCAGAGCTTGCAGCCAAGCTGTTTGGTGATGATCTGGACGTGCTCGCCAAACAAGCCCAGGCCATTGAGCAGGTTATGCGCACAGTACCCGGTGCTCAGGATGTTCAGCGTGACCAAATCGGTGGCACACCGCAACTGCGCATCACCCTAAATCGCAACGCGATTGCTCGCTATGGCCTCAACGTCAGTGATGTTCAGAAAACCTTGAGCGTTGCCGTGGGTGGCAGTGAAGCCGGCCAGGTGTTTGAGGGAATCAGACGCTTCGATATTTATGTTCGCCTGGAGAAAAAATCACGCGATGAAGCGGATGTGATCCGGCAGCTGATCATCGAGAATGACGCAGGCCAGCGCATCCCGCTGGAAGAGCTGGCCAACATCGAGGAAGTGGTCGGCCCACGGCAGATCACGCGTGAGAATAATCAGCGATTCATAACCATTCAGACCAATGTACGTGAACGGGATATAGGCTCCTTTGTGGCCGAGGCCGATGCCGCCATTGCTGAGCAGGTCGATTTGCCACCTGGCTATTTTCTCAAGTGGGGCGGTCAGTTCGAGCTTCAACAACAGGCCAACAAAAGGTTGATGATTGTGGTACCGATCACCCTAGGCCTAGTGTTCCTCATGCTCTACGCGAACTTCAATTCACTGCGCAATGCCCTGCTGATCATGCTCAATATCCCGCTGGCCCTAGTGGGCGGCATTGTCGGATTGTGGTTGAGCGGCCAGAGTTTGTCGGTGCCCGCATCCGTGGGCTTCATCGCCTTGTTTGGCATCGCGCTGGAAAACGGCCTCGTACTGGTCAGTTATCTCAATGAGTTGGTCAGAGACGGGGTTCCCGTTGCAGAAGCCAGTGTGAGAGCTGCCTGCTCACGCCTGCGCGCCGTCATCATGACGGCAGTAACCACCGCCCTGGGGCTGTTCCCGCTGCTGTTTGCCAGTGGTACGGGCAGCGAGGTGCAGCGGCCATTGGCAACAGTTGTTGTTGGCGGCCTGGTAACCGCCACGCTGCTGACCTTACTTGTCCTCCCCGCACTCTATCAGTGGTTTGCCGACAAGCCCGCTGATATCGGCGCAAGCCACTAACTGGAGATAGTCACATGCAAGAGATAAAAGCCTACATCAAGCTCCACAAGGTGGAAGCGGTAACACTAGCCCTGCATCGGATCGATGGCGTTACCGGCATGAGCGTGTCGGAAGTGCGCGGTTTTGGGCGCAGTAAGGTGCATACCAGCGCGGCAAATCCGATTGACGGTGCCGCCGACTTCGTCAAACACGTTAAAGTTGAGGTGGTTTGCCACGATCAATACGTGGACGAGGTTGTACAGGCCTTCAAGTCCGAGGCCCACACGGGCCTGCGTGGTGATGGCCGCGTCTTCGTCAGTGACGTCAATCGCGCCATCAGGATCGAGGATGGCGCAGAGGATGATTCTGTAGTCTGAAAGAATGAGCGCCGATGCCAATCGGCGCTTAATGTTATGATCCGCCCGCCAAAACGCTCAGTTCAAGGGGCTATGGCGGGCCTCCCCCTCTCAGAAATCATCTAAAACAGCTCAAAAAAATTACCTGATAATGCCCCGCCGCCATCGGTTAAAAACCATCAATTGGAACTTGGAAATATGAGCCGACTAATCTCTTTCGTTGAGTCTCACCTCGTATGGTTTGTCATCGTTGCAGCTGGACTGGGATTAATAATACCGGAGACTGGGAATTTCTTTGCATCATTCATAGGACCATTACTTGCATTGTTAATGCTTGTTATCAGCCTGACGTTCGACGCCCATGATGTGCGATTGGTACTTCGTAAACCATCCAGGCAGTTTTTGGCACTGATCCTGGTTTATGGTCCAATGTCGATTGCCGGGTTGCTAACGGGTCGCCTCTTCTTTGGGAGCGGTTCACTGGCAGCAGGCCAGACTTTACTTGGCACACTGCCAACAGATGTATCGTCCCCTCTCCTCGTACTGATGGCACGAGGCAATATTGCCCTTGCTGCCGTTTTTAATGCAGTTAACACTGCGCTATCCCCTTTTATAGTTCCTTTCCTTTTTCTATGGCTTACAGGCATAAAACTGGAAGTCCCGCTCGGTTCGATCATTCTCGAACTGGTCTTGATTGTTCTCATCCCAACTATCATAGGTGTGAGCTTACGCACAGGATTTCCTACGTTCTTTGGACGACATGATTCCGCTTATGCCGGGCTTGGATCAATTATATATCTTTTGATATTGCTAGCCGTAGTCGGCCCCAACGCAGAGACTATCATTGGCTATGGCTGGTACGCTTTTGTGATTGCTGGCGCAGCCTTATTGCTGAACCTGATTGGTTATCTAGTAGGAATGGCATCACGATTGATAACCATTGACCGAAAAGAAGTCATTACATATATTTTTACTGTAAGTAAAAAAGAATTCAGCATCGCAGCTGCTTTTGTAGCCGCATCCGGATTACCCTCTGAAATAGCGATCCCAGCCGCTTTTTTTGCAGTGATTCAGATGATCACCTCACCTATTGCAGCCAAGATCCTGGCACGAGATTGAAAGCTCCCTGTTGATCGAATCCCTATTACAAATTCGAATTTTAAATATAGATCGAATTTTCTTAATGGCAGATAAATCGATACATCAGAGATCAAAGATTTACAAGAAAAATAGTCAAAGAATAGGTTTATTGATAAACACCAATAATACAAAGGTATCTGTTAGAGACAATAAGAGGAATTTCGAAAACAGAGAAGGAGTGAACTACACTCAATGCTACACTTTTACTTCGGCTACAAAGGCCGGAAAAAGAACAGGCTCATACTAATTACCATTGTATTGACGCCATCTGGATCTGAAATGCTGCCCCCATCGTCAATCAGGGCGACACTCATTAGCTACGCATCACCATGTTCCAATCGATAGTATGGCCTGCCGCTTCAAGCTCACGAGCAAGTGACTGCTTCCATCCACCACTTGTGTCCATAGTCTCCCAGACAACACCCGCGAAATCACTCGGAATTTCCAGTTTGCCACGCTTGAGAGCGCACACCTTGTCACGCCCCAATCGACCAATGAAGTAGCCAAGTTCCAAAAGCACATTCTGCCTGGCCCGTGGCTCCGGCTCACCTCCCTTCGCACAGCCTTCATCGTCAGGGGTAAGCAGAACGACAGCGAAACCTACATTTCCGTGCGCAACGACTTTTTCGATAACCGTTCGCCCCTGGCTCGCCTGTTCATGCAGGATAATGGCTTCCAAACCAATTCTCTCCAGAAATCTAGCCACCATTTCACGGGCACCATCGTCATGCCCATGGACAATAAAAACTTTGCGGGACAACGGAGGCCTCAAAACAGCGTCAGTGCTTCCTCTCGATTGAATATAGCTCTTATAGTCTCGAACAAAAGGAATGATAAGCTGCCCAGTGAGCGCATGAATTCCGGCTATTATTTTCTTACCTGAAAAGAAAAAATGGTGGCTAAAAGTCTTAGCATAACCGGGATCGGCAGCCAGCTTTTCAATCAGAAGTAGGGTGAGCCCCAATGTCTTCCGGGCATCATCCGGCCACGCAAGTTGGGCGCTCCCAAGCATGCCTCTTCCAGTTTTCTCACTTTCGGCGATGAACGCCTCAAGATCCAGCCCTTGTGTCAATTCATTATTATAGATCTCAAGATCTGACTGCCTAAGTAACTTAGCGAGCTTCTTCAATGGCCTCTCGAAGGTTTGCAGCTGAGAGTTCTGCAAATCAAGGACGGCATTGTTAATTTCGGAAAAGATATCCTGAGCCATCATTCATCCTCATCAGACACCAGCCTGGCCTCAGCGGCTTTTTCAAGGATGCCTTCTCGATATTTTTCTTTCATCTCCTCAATCAGTGGACCCACTATGGAATTCCCTGAAAATTCACCGGCGCGCTCATCGATTATTCGGTTAACCGAATGAATCGCAGACTCAATACTAGCTGGGTCATTAGGATCAAAACTAACGGAACCCAACTCACCATCCAGCTCGCTCAAGGCACGCTCTGCCTCTTTAAGCTCCCGCTGTATTTGATCCAATCCAGAAATTTTTAACATAAACACTCCCGTCAGACTATCAACAACGCAAAAGCCCTAGCCAAATGCTACTCGTCTTCAAACTCCGGGGAATTGAAGCCAAGAACATTACAGTTTTCTCTCACTGTTCTCTGCATAGACTCATTAAAACCGTCACCGCAGGTTGCTTCAATTTCCACAGAAATTTTTACATCCACTCCGAGTTTCGAAGTAAACTGCTGAACGACCTCATCCATGATGGTGGCGAAATCCATTTTAGCTTTAACTGGGTCCAGATTGACCGTGCCATAAAAGCGCTTTTTAGCTGATACTGTAGGGCTAGGGTTCTCGACGCCACCGACTAGCTGCCCGCTGGCCCCATCAGACACTCCATCAGTTTTGTCACCGTCATCAGGTGTTTCAGGTTTAGGCTTGGGTTGCACTTCCTCGCGTAGACGGTCTGCGTAGGCTCTGGCAGTTTCACGATCTATAAGCAGCGAAGATTCATCCAGGGTTGCGATGGAGCCACGACCAAAACTGAAACCAAGATAACGATCGCCCTCCTTGCCGGAGGCAAATCCAAAGTAATCCTCACTTTCTACGCCTTGAACAATGGCATTGCGGAAAACGCTGTCATTCACTAGTCGCGGCAAGTAGAGATAATGGCAACAATCCTGCCAAACTTTCAGGGCACTAACTTCAGTCGCCCCATTTTTCAGATACCACTGATTAAGCGTGTTACGCAGGTGGATAGGGGACCATTCGTAAATCAGCCATTCTTCTTCGCGAAGCTTTGCTTCGATGGCTTGAATAAGGCTGGTAGCCGTCGGCGAAACAGTGACGACTTCCCAATTTAGGGTCTGCCGGCCTTTCACAAATTCTTCTACTGGCGCGATCAACCATTTGTAAGTTTCACGAACCAGCTGAGATAGGGATTTTTCGGCACCATCTCGGTTGAGCTTAGCTTGATTCAAGTGGGCAAGATCTTGATTGAGTGCGCCGGTTTCGATGTCCGTCACGATCGATCGCCAGGCTAAGTAGATTCTGACCTGCTCCTTCAAGCGACTAACCACATCAAAGTCTGGCGCCAAGAAGATCAAGCGGTTTTGCTTCTGGCGCGGCTGATCTCCCCGACTTCGAAGGATTTTCTCGGCCTCACCAAATGCCTGATTGGTTTCTGCACGGCTGTAAGCCGCATTAGTTGGAAGGACAACCAAGCGTGGGCCGTTGCCGTAGTCATCCTGGATATCAACGGAAGGAGTAAACACCTGGATGCCGCTAAAACTATGCTGGCGACCAAAGACACGGCTTACCCGGTCTTTCAGCAGCGGAAGCACTTCGTCACGCTCATTGATGTTCTGTTTGCGGCTTTCCATCTCCCGCCGCAGGTTGGGCTTGGTATCTAGCCAGAACCGGTCCTGCTCGGAATAAAGGTAGTGCAAACGGTCACGCAGCCGCTTGAGCACATCCTCAAATACACCTATCGCCTGCTCCGGCTGCACAGCACCAAGTAAAATGCGCTCGACCTGTATACCACGAATCATCTGCTCCCGCGTAGAAGGCGCACTACCCAGAAAAATCGTTCTTGCAGCACGCCGAGCAGCCTGAACGCCACCAAAAAGAGAGTGATGGCCATCAATGTCATAAGGGGCTGAGCGAGGCCCGTCCACTTCACGCTCAATTACCGGCTCCCAGCCCTGCGGTAGGTAATGGATGCTTTTGTGCCTGACATTACTGTCTTCCAGAGGCAGCGAGCCAGGCATAATCAGCGCGTCCTTGTTATCCGAGTTCCATAGTCGATGAATGACAATCGCCATGTACTGCAGTACGCCGCGCGTGCGCTGGAATTTCTCAAGGGTTGACCAGTCCTCATAAAGCCGATCAAAAATCTCTGGATGGATGGGATATGAAGCACACAAGCGTTCAAAGTATTCATTGGACTGGGTTTCTACCGGAAACTTGTCGGCATGCTGCCGGTAGAAATCCGAAAATTGGCGACTAATGCCCTCGACCTGGGCACGCTCTCCAGGGTTCTCAAACAGTCTGCGGCGAACAATCTCGAACGCTTCCTCTGTACCAACTGGCTTCCAAACTGACTCCACCCTCGCGAAGTATTTTTCGAGCGAGTTCAGCGCGTGTGCACCTAAATCCCCCCCCACTTCCAGTTCCGATTCAGGCAACGACGCAAGCAAAATGGCATCAGGCACAGCCTTCATGGATTCAGTCAGTGCTTGAATGAAACTGATATTGCTGTCGAAAGTGCCCGCTTTATACTGCTTACCTAGCGCAAGCTGGCGAATAAAGGCCACGAGTTCATCAATGAGAATGACGCAAGGCGAAGCCTTACGAATCAAGGCTGTGAGCACCTCTTTGCCAGGCGACGTGCCATCTGCATCACTATTCGCCACCATTTCATAACCCTGCTCACCCAGCAATTGCCAGGCCAACTCCCCCCACAGGGTATTAACTACAATGTTGTCGTGTTGAATCGGTTGACTGGGTGACAACTTGATACCATCGATCACCGCAATATTCGCCTGCGGCAAGTCGTGAATGCCTGCTTCATCCAGCACCGGCGGCACCCCCATCAGGCGGTCCGTACTGACTTGGCGGCTCGCCAGATGGTACACAGCAAGCATGGTGTGAGTTTTGCCACCACCAAACGCTGTTTGCAGTTGAATAACCGGGTCTCCGCCTTGGCCAGCCAAGCGCTGCGCTACCGAAATCAGAAGCAAACGCATCCCTTCGGTAATATAGGTACGGGAGAAAAATTTCTCCGCATCCTGGTATTCAGCTGTCGCCGTACCGTTGTGAACCTGAGTGATATCAGCTGCAAACTCAGATTGCTTGAAAGAGCCTTCAAGAACATCTTTGTGGGGTGTGGCAATTTCACGCCAAGGCTTCAGACTCATCATTACACTCCTGCTAATTCCTTTATGCCACCAATCAGCTGATTAAAACTCCGCGACCGGTTTTCATCCAACGACAGGGCCGGTCCTATCGCGCGCGATCCGGCCAGCTTTTGGTAAGCCTTGGCAATACGCTTGAGTTCCTGGGCGGCATTGTTAAGGCGGTCCGGATCACGGTATTTAGCGTTATTCTGTTGTTTGGCCAATGTGTTTGGACCAATCGTGGATGCCACCGCCTGCAAATCCCCCAGATAAAAACTCTCCAGCTCATGGCAAGCAACGCGAACCAACACATCCGGGCGGCCCGCTTCTTCGCAAATGCCCACTAACTTACGCTTGATCTCGTAGCAATCGCCCGAGTCTTGATCTCGCATCACGACAAATCGGGCATTGGGGTTCTGCCAAGCTCGCAATCGACGAGGCAAACGTTTCTCAAGGTCTTGTTTTCCTTCAAACACCACATAAACCACATTAACATTGTCTCCCAGCAGCCTCGGCAGAACGCCCTCGAGCATGGCTTTGGCCGAGGGCTCTTCAAGCAAAAAAACCAACTGATTCATCGTGGATCGGCCCCTGGGAATAGACCTTCTTTCCACAGGTAGCCCATTTGGTCGCCCTCAGCGATAAAAGCCTTTAACTGGGAATCTTCTTCTGCTCGGCGAATCTGCGTATAGCCCTGCTCTTTGACCAACCAGTACACTTCCTCAAGACTAACCGCGTTAAGAAAATCGGGGGAATGGCTGGACACAAACACCTGCCCCCCGCGTTCGGCATAGGCTCGAAACTCCTCCGCCAGCTCCCACAATAAAGTGGGATATAGTTGGTTTTCTGGCTCTTCAATGCACAACAATGGGTGCGGCTCTGGATCGTAAAGCAACACCAGGTACGCGAACATTTTTATCGTTCCATCGGAAACGTACTTGTCGATAAAGGGATCTTTGAAGGTCTTGTCTTGGAAGTTCAAAATCAGCCGCCCATCCTGGGTTAAGATGGGCTCAACCTGGCTGACACCGGGCACGCGGTGCTTCATGGCCGTGACTATTTCCTGGAAAATATCTGGATGGTTTTCATAGATATTCCGGGCCACTAACTGGAGGTTATCGCCGGAAACTGACAGGTGTTCGTACTCACCAATGGCCTCTTTACTGCCTCGAGCGAGGTTAATGTGGAAGTCGGACACATGCCAGTTTTCAATCAACTGCCGAAAGGCATTGGCAGCCTTAAAACGCTCGAACTGCCCCAAACCCTTGATGGCCAGGGCATCCTTCCCGACATTCTGCTGCTCTCGCTCGAGCTCCTCATCCTGCTTGTCGAAATCTTCCTCGTTGGTGATGGCGTAGCCGGTACCCTTGATGAAATCAAGAAAGTGGTAGGGGGAACCATAACGCCCTCGTTTGTAACGCAACACTTCACGGCGCACCACCACCTGCCGGTTCTCTATTCCAATCTCGATCAAATAAGTCACTAATCGCTCCACACCGGCAATATTCATGCGGAACTTGATCTCTAACTCAATGGATTCTGTTTCATCCACACCTCGACTGAGGACCTCACGGAACCCGCCTCTGGCTTGCAGAGCCTGCTTGACATTGAAAGTAAGACAGTCCTTCAAGAAACCAAAGACATCAAACAAGTTAGATTTCCCGCTGCCATTGGCGCCCACAACCACACAAAAACGGGGCAGGTTCTTCATCTCGGCCTGGCGAAAACTTTTGAAATTTTTAATGCGTAGGGTTTCTATAAGCATGCTCGGTCCCCTTAAAAATCCAGCCCAGTTTGCTCGCCTTTATGACCAATCTCCTGCGAGGCCGCAATAATAGCGTGCCAAGAACTGATTAGTTCATTGTAGGCGCGAGCTTCCTCCGCCCACTTTTTACGTTCGCACAAGGTATACAGGTGATAGGCCAGCTGGCGGATAGGTTCGCCTTTCTCGGGCATTTTGGCCAGCAACTCACCAGCGACCGACTCCCCTTGGTTATTGAGGCGGCGGATCATCTGATGACAGGCTTCCCACACCGGGGTGCGATCATCTTTGGTTGGGTCCCAATCGGATTCATACTCCGCCCAGCGTAGCAGGCGTACCTTACCGCTGCCGGATTCCGCCACACCAGACGCTTTCACACCGTCGACGCTGGTACCTTTAGCTCGGGCTAGGGTATCGGCTTCACCAAACTGACCGGCACTCCAACCGTATTGCTCGAACCAGCTGGAGCAGAACTGAGTATCGGCATCAAAGTTGCCGGAATCAGGGCTCAGATACTCGGTAATGGCACGGTTAATCATTACCAAAGCGTCGTGGACGCTCATGCGAGTGCCATCCTGATTCAACACAGCCTCATACTTGGAGTAGATGGCCATACCCGGACCAATGGCGGCCTGGGCCAGGTCCACCGGTGCGATGGGAGTTTGGCCCGTCTGACCGCCAATCATGGTCTCCAGGGCTTCAGGCATTTCTTCGCGAAGTTGACGTTGGAAATCGCGCCGGGAGATGGATTCGGCCGTGGTTTCTCGTTTCCGGCAAACTAGGACGATTGAAGATGCCAACGCGTTGGTGCCTGAGCCAATCATGCGGTTAGCCATTTCGGTACGCATAGGCCAGGTTCCGTCAATGGAAAAGCCCGCTTGAATCACCGCCTCAAGGAATGTAACCCAGCCAGTGCTAGTGGTGCTGCCTTCCTTGGTCTCCGATTGCTTAAAGGCATAGTAAATTGAAACAGGAAATGCCGGATGAGCCTGTACGGCCAAGTTATTAATCGCGCGGGTCATCCCATCCATAAAGAAGGTTTCGGCCTTCTCCTTGCTGCCGTGACGGTAAGGAGTAGCAACCAGCTCTTCAGCCTTAGGCACAGCCATGGTGCCAAACAAAGAGGGATAGATATTACGTAACGAACGGCGCATCCAAACATAGAAAAAATCTGATAGATCAGCATAGCCTATATTGTCATAATAAGGCGGATCGGTTGAGACCAGCTTGTCCTGGCTAATGGACTGAGTGGCGGCATCAGTTTGATCAACTTGACCGCAAACAGAGGCCGGCAGCTTTGCAACAACTTTACTGGTCCAATCAACATTGTTAATCCAGTTCCCACTAGACTGGGAAAATGGATTCCCTTCTGCAAAATCCCACGTCATCGGAATGGCTTGCCGGCCAAATGTATTCCTTAGGGCCTCCATCTTTGGGCTCGAGTCCCATGAACAGATCGTTGATCCTCGATCTGCACTGCGACTAATCGCAAAAACCAGGTATCCTGCTACCGCATCTCCATAAGCTGTAGCGCCTGATCCGCCTTTAGCTAGGCCTTGACTGTCATCAGGCATACCAGCAGCTTTTGCATCGGCAATAACTTTACTCCTAGCTTCCTGAACGAGATCAGAGAAGGTTGTCAGGGAGACCAGTTGCCGGGAGGTGAAGAGATCACCAAAAGAGTTGAGTCCATAGTTCGGCGTCTTGAAATCCCGTGGATTAACTGGCAAGTTATGTTCCGGCTTCCATTGAGATTGGGCCGAACTGGCGATCTCAATCATTTCCTCAGTCGGTGCGAGGTATACTCGGCCACGATTACCTTCAGCAACAATTGCCATCATCCGTTCGCCCATACCCCCAGCTTTACCTTCCTCGCGAACATATTTAAACGGAATGGCAGTCTGTGACATGATACAGGTAGCTCCCGTACGCTCTACCGTGCCTGTAATGCCACTGTCAGGCTGTTTGCCTAGCCTCACGTCAAAGTAGTAATTGTTACCCTCGACTACCGGCTCCACCCAAGTTTCCTTACCCTTTTTTGAGGAGAGCACAAAAGAGCGCACCAAAGGCACATCCACATCACTAAATGCAGGGTTAGGGCTTTTCACGGTTCTGGCCCATAGCCAAGCGATCACCGTCAGTTCTTCGCCTTCATAGGCTTTCAGGTCGGGCCGTTCGGCGACTATTTCTTTGGTGATCTTGGCTTTAGGGTAGAGATGACCAATGCGCTTGAAGGCCTCCTCACGCATCCAATGACCATAGCGACGCACGTCTTCGGCCAGGCCTTTAGCGCCAGCCCAGTCTTCCATCATGCTCTGCTGCTTTTCACCGTCTGGTAGCGGGCCGACTGGCGCCTGCCCGGCAAATTTGGGAGGAATCTCAATCATCGCCTTGTTGATCATCACGGCCACCGGGTTCAAATCGCTGGCATAGCTTTCCAGCCCCAGGCGCTGAGCTTCCAGCGGAATAGCGCCGCCGCCAGCGAAGGGGTCGTGAAAGGCGGGCAGCTTGCCCGGGTTAAACAGCTCTGCGGCCTGCGGGTGGTTGCGGTTAAGGTGGCAGGTTTCGCGCCAGCTTTCCCAAATGGCTTCGCGGGCACGATCGAGCACTTCTTCGTTATTAGTGTTTTCCCATTTCACCAGGTCACGGATGATCTGGAAGAGTTTTTCCCGCTTGATCTCCGCTTCTTTCTTGTTCACCCCATGACCCAGCTCACGTTGATAACCAGGATCGTTCACCAACTGGGCAAATAACACTGCCCTCGCCGCAGCCAAAGGCCGACGCGCCCACCACAAATGTAAGGTACTTGGGTGGCCGTGGCGGATGGATTTTTCACGAGCAGCAGCTGCGTTGATGTCATCTAACGGCAGCGCCACTTCAATTAGTTTTTTGGGGGATTTGATTGTCATAGTAATTCTGGCGCCTGCTCTTTCAGTACGTGTTCAGCGATTTGCCCAAATCTCTGGCGCGTTGCAGTAAAAAATCGACTAAGTCTTTGGTTTAAAGGAACAAGATCAACGGCTGCTAAGTCATACAACGACATGTCTTGATCAAGATGATCGTCGATAAGCTGGTCAAGCTCATCAATCCAACGTTTCCTCAAATTCACCAAGTAAGACGCATTTAGATTCAGCAACCTGATGGTATGCTCTGCTTTTTTCTGATACCGACTGGATTTAGCTGGCGAAGGCACAACCATGCCGTTACTGAGGTATAAGAAATAATTGCGCTTAGCTCTCGATCGCAGGGGAGACATAAACCTCTTTCTATCGAAGCTGCTCTTCTTCGCATGCCCTGCAAAGACATCCCCCTTATAGTTCGGTTTCGACAAATCCTGGCTTGCAAGGGCACTAATAACCAGATTCCGATAGGCGAATGTCAGCGCTGGGTATTTACTCTTCGGCTTAACATGCTCAATGTGAGTCCCGATTCCTATCTCATCTGGCCGCAATTCCGTGTAGGCACAAAGCAGGCATTGCTCTTCATTAAGCACATCAGTTAGCCTGGCTTTATTATTAAATCGATCCCAACGTCGCCTTGCGTCTTCCGAACTTGACGGCGGAATCAGGTGTTCATCATGAAGACACTCCACATGACGTAACCGCTTGGCAATAAACTTCACTTTCGGAGCGCCTCCTGTCGGCGAATGCTGCGCTCCAAACGCTGAAGCTGAGGGTGGTTTTCTGAAAGATGCCCTCTCAGACTCTGCAACAGTTTCTGCGCTTCTTCTGATTGGTACTTTCCGCTTTCAATCAGTACTGTCAGCCTGTCGATATCCTCTTTTTCTGGCACGGGAGGCTGAGGATCTACGCCCATAATTGCCTGCAGTACGTTTTGACTCTCTTCGCCATAAGAAGACGCCAAAGGCATAGCTGACGCACTGGAATCAGGACCGACACTAATCAAACGAATAGACTCACGTCTAACTGTGGATAGAACCTGAGGACTGTGAGTGGTTAGAATAAACTGGATTTTGGGGAATGCATCTCTCAAGGAAGCAACCACCGTTTGCTGCCATTTTGGGTGCAAATGCATATCGACTTCGTCGATAAATGAGATACCTTCTGTTTTCTTTTGGGCTTTAACACCTAACTGGGGATTTAGCTTGGCGCAACGCCAAGCTAAATCAGCAACCAGGGAGACCATAGCCCGCACACCATCACTAAGCATGGAAACTGGCAAGACCCCCAACTCGTCATGTGTCATTGCCAACTCTTCATGCTGAAGACTGTAGTGGAAGTTACCCCAGCCTTCATTTCGCAAAACCGTATTTACAGCGTCCTGGATACCTGTGATCTGATCCTGCAAGTTATAATCACTATAGGCATCCATATTCTTTTGCTGTAGCGCCGCGAAAGTGGCTTTGCTCATCCACTGCTGAACCTGAGTAAAACTGGAAGCAGAGGTAAAACAGTCTTCATACCCCATGGTACGACTTTCACTCAGAACCGATTTCCTGGTTACATTATAATGTTCTTTCCAGAGCCGTCCTGAACCATAGTAAGCCATTACGGGAAGCTCGACAGAATCGAGACTTCTGACTTTCTCCATAAGTTTCTTACCGTAAACTGTTAGCTCAGCCGCATCTTTAATAGTCGTTTTATTTTTATTTCCTGTAAGCTCCCTAACAGTTCTTCCTTTCAAGTTTGATAATTCTGCCTCCAATCTAACTGGAAAAATTTGTTCATTCTCAGCCATCCCTTCATGCCGATGATAACGGGCGTCATTGACTTCAAGGTGCTTGGCCTTGCCAAGGTCAAAAGCACCAACGAAAGTCCCTAACACAACCGTTGCGGCATCAAGTATCGATGTTTTCCCTTGGCCATTTTTCGCTGCAATCACAGTCACATCTGGGTGAAAGTTAATATTCAGCTCTTTGAATCGGCGGAAGTTAATGAGCGTCAACTCTTTAAGTTTCATGGATTGCCTCCCGACGACTCTACTTTTGAAAGCAGGTGTTTAATTTCGTAGTTCACGGACGGCACACCGGCATCCGGCTCTTTAGTGAAAGGATTCTTAACGTAGAAAGGGCCTTCGTAGTCATCGCCATCTACAACGACTATCGCCAGCCAGAACTTATCCGCCTGGTTTAGGGCGTAGAAAATTTCGTTACGGCTGACTGTAATAACATCCTGCCCTTTGGCTCTACCTTTGACTTCGATATGCCGATCCTGAGGGAGTGAGCCATCGGGGTTGCGCGGTGGGCGGGCAGTAATGTCCCAGCCACACTTATCTGCCGACACATCTTTCACTGTATTTCCAAGCGCCTGTTCATGCTGGATTACGGCCTGCATGGCAGCCTGTTCGATTCTGGCCCGAGCCTGCGCATCCACGCAGAAGGTGGTATCGCCTTTCAGTGAGGCCAATAGCCCCTGAGGTATGACCAGGGCACCACCAATCACCACAGGAGTGCTTGAGACGACATTCTTCATGGCCCCCAGCTCCTTTTTACGTTGTTCCAGCCTGGCGGTAAGCTCTTCCGCTCTACGGCGGAAATTCTCGGGCTGCACGCGAGGCTGTTTACCTGAGGAGACTTGTTCGTCCAGCTTGATGGCCTGGCCGGACAGGTAATTGATTTCCTTGATCAAACGCTCATGAACAGCAGCATGAATCTTATCAGAGACCCGCTCGCGACGGGCTTTCACTTCCTGATAGTGCTCCGGCACTAGATGTTGTGACGCGTGGTTAAGCGCCATGGATTCCAGATCACCGGTAATCCATGGCGCCTGAAGAGTATCCTTGACCAGCTTTAGGTCGCAGTCGTCAATGGGTTGCAGATCAAGATGAGGCGCCCAGCCCGCATGGAAGGGGTTGCCACCTTGATCTATCGCGACGAATTGCAGGCGACGAGATGCAATAACTGGTTTGCCGTTGCTGTCCGCTTTTTCGCTTTCACGGACGCTGTGATCCACCATAAACAACACCCTAGGCTCGGTGCCATCATCTTGTGGGTCAACGAGCACTGCACCTTGCTTGAGTTTGCTGCGATGGGCAGACAACACAAGATCAGTGGTCGCGGCCATCAATGGGTGATTGGGGTGGATAAGGTCGGCCATAGGCTTGCCAGTTAGCCTAATCATTTGTTTTTCAAAACAGATGCGTTCGTATTTCTTCAATACTGGAGTTCTGGTTGCACCGATGATTCGATCCCGCTCACGAATGGCTGCGGGGACATGGCGCACTTCAAAGCGCCCAGCTTCTCTAGGGCGCATCTCGCCATTCTGGCTCTCAAAAGCTTCTGTAAAGAAAGAGCGAATAAAGTAGGGCTGCAGCTTACGGGCTTCGGCCTTTTCCATTTCCTCCTTCACCGCATAGAGCTCGTCCAGCGACATATGCTGCTCGACCAGCGCATTGCGTTTTAAAATGTCCTTGAGGTGCTCCGTGTCCAGAGCGCCTTCAATTACCTGATTGAGCCTGGCTTTGACTTCGGGGGATTCACCATAGCGAATGGCTTCGACCAGCAACTCTTTTAGCGACTGGTTTTCGAAGGCTTCCCCGAGGATATCAAACACTTTGCCACCGAGTGCCTTCTTCTCTACTTCCAGTTTGTCGAACAGCTTCTGGAAAACGTCGCCTTCTCGGGTTTCATTAGCCACCAGATTCCACAAATGGCAAACTTCGGTTTGACCAATACGGTGTATGCGGCCAAAGCGCTGCTCCAGACGGTTTGGATTCCAGGGCAGGTCGTAGTTAACCATCAGGTTGGCGTTTTGCAGGTTGACGCCTTCGCCCGCAGCGTCAGTGGCCACCAACACCAGGACATCCTTGTTGTTCCGAAACTCTTCCTGGGCCTTGCGGCGGTTATCTCGGCTAGTGCCGCCATGGATGGTGAGTACCGCTTCGGCGTTACCCAACAGGCCGCCAATTCGCTGCACCAAGTAGTTCAATGTGTCCTTATGTTCGGTAAAAATGATGAGTTTCCGACGATTCCCCCCCGAGGCATACATCTCGGGACGGTCTTGCAGTAGATGGGAGAGCTCTTCCCATTTTTTGTCGTTGCCGGATTGCACCACGGTCATGGCCTGGTATTCCAGATCCTTGAGGATCAGGATTTCTGCTTCCAGCTCCGGGATGGTTTCTGCAGCAGTCGCCTGATCCACCACTTGCTCGGCGTAAAGTTCATACTCTTCAGCGCTGAGCTCTTCATCCATTTCATCGAGATTTTCCGGCAAGTCGAGCTTCTTGCTGACCTGGTATTCGCCCAGTGTCTCGGCCACATCATTATTGCCGTTTTTCGGCACAGCATGCCCGCGAGCTACAAGCTTCATTTCGTGCAGACGATCTTCCAATCGTTTGCGACGTCGCTTGAGCGACTGGTAAATGGCTTCAGGACTGGAAGCCAAACGACGCTGGAGCTGGGTAAGTGCAAAGCCTACAGTCCCTTTGCGCTTACCATCCAAATTGTCTGCCCGGTTCATTTCATTGCGGACATAATCAGTTACTTGCTCGTAGAGGGCAGCTTCCGCATCAGACAGTTCATAGTTGGCGGTGTAGGCGAGGCGTTCCGGAAATAGTTTGGTACCGTCGAACTTAAGAAGCTCTTCCTTGACCATTCGACGCATCATGTCAGACACATCCACCTTGTGAGTGCCATCACGTACCTTACCGTAGAAACGATCGCCATCCAGAAGGGACAGCCATATCTGGAAATCTTCTTCTTTACCGTTGTGCGGAGTGGCCGTCATCAACAGAAAATGGCGGGTAATGGAGCCCAGCAGCTCACCAAGCTGGAAGCGCTTGGTTTTATTGACCTTGTTGCCGAAATAGTTAGCTGACAGCTTGTGTGCCTCATCGACGATAATGAGATCCCACTCGGTGTTTTTGAGTTTATCCTGAAAATCTTCATTGCGTGAAAGCTGATCGAGGCGACATATCAACAGATTGGCTTCGTCAAAGTAGTTTCCGGAAGCGCATTGTTCCTGTTTTTCCCGGCTGAAGATTTCAAACTGGACACCGAACTTCTCCAGCAACTCATCCTGCCACTGTTCGGTGAGTCCTCCTGGCGACACAACAAGCACTCGCTTGGCATCAGCCCTCATCAAAAGCTCACGAATCAGCAAGCCCGCCATAATGGTTTTTCCGGCCCCTGGATCATCGGCTAGCACGAAGCGTAGAGGCTGCCGTGGCAACATCGACTCATAAACGGCTGAAATCTGGTGCGGCAGAGGGTCCACATTAGAAGTGTGCACAGCCATCATGGGGTCGAACAAAGCAGCTTGGGAAATACGGAAAGCTTCCAAAGCCAGTTTAAAGTCAGCGCCTGACGCATCAAATGCCCAAGGACGACCGACCTGCGCCAACTCTAAACGTGCTTCGTCCTGCCTGAACAGCATCTGTTCGCTCAGACGACCCTGGCTATCCTTGTAATACACCGTCAACGCCTGTTCGCCTACTGGCTCGACTTGCACAACGCGAACCACCTCTTCGCCTTGTATGCCGCGCACCTGAGCATCTTTCTTGATGTCTTCCAGCTTGATCATTCCACACCCACCTGAGTCTCGGCATCCTTGTTGAAGCCCGGGGCTAAAACTAGATTTTCCACGCCATATAGGGTTTGCTGATTACTGAGCCAGAGGTGGAACTCCGCACCAATCAGCCCATGTCCCTCCGAACAATCAACATTCCAGCGACGTAATACATAGCCTGCAACAGCAGCGCGAACCTGAATCTTTAAAATGCCGTTTTGCATCCCATACTCATGTTCAACGGTTTCCGGATGCTTAAGCTTCGGATGTGGCACTAAGTGCATTTCAACAATGCGATTCCACTGGATGTCGGCTTCTTTAGTCTCGTGAGGCGGCAGTGCTTGCGCGGCAAGCAGTTTGGGGAGTGTGATACGGTTGATCACAAAGTCGCTAAAGCGCTTCTTTTGTCGATCATAAGCACGTACATGCCAGCGCAATCCGTTATCAATCAAAGCAAAGGGGACGATTTCTCGCTTGGTCAACCCGCTTGAGAGCGAACGATACTGGAGTTGCAGAGCTCGCTTCTGGTGAATCGCACGGCTAACGGTGGCAAGTATATCCAGCTGAGGGAAGTTAAGCTGTGTCGGAGCTTCGGCTGCAATCAAAGCACTGTGTGTGCCAACGAAGTCATCTCCCAGCCCTTGGCAGAGTGCAGCCAATACCTGGGTGCAAGAGCTATCAAAAAGCGGGCGAAACTGGCGGGATGAGGTGTAAATCTTCCCTTTGGTATCGTATTCCAAGTTTCCCGGGGCTAGCTCCTTGTAAAGAGACAGGTCACGAGTGGCCGCTGCCGCTTTGACGCCGAAACGGCTGGCTAGATCCGCACGAGAGATATCCCCCAGAAAACGGAGTCTGAAATCGATATGAAACAGGCGCTCTTTCTGAGCCTGACTGACATTTTCCAGCTGGACTATAGGCATGGGCAATCTACAAGTTGCGACCAAGGAAATAAGCAATTTGAATCGATGCTATCATCAAAATGATGACCACTTCAAACATTAGCCCCTCTTGTTCCAAACTTCTACTCCCGCCCCCCCGCAGCAACGATTCAAGAATTTTTCAACCACATATCATCTTCATGAAGCCAGGAAGGAATGACCTTCCTGGTCCCATTTCATGGAGGTTTAATGATCATTCAATGTCCCAGCTGCCAATCTATCCGGATAGCGGCGCTCCACAACGGCCGCAGGGTATGTGGCTCCGTTGGCACAGCTGCTGGTGCCGCTAGTGGTGTAGCTGCTGCCACCAGTGGCGCCCGAGTGGGCATGACACTGGGCTATGTCGCGGGCCCGGGAGGATCTCTACTCGGCGGCATCGCCGGAGCCGTCATTGGCGGTTTGATAGGGGGAGTGGCTGGCGGAGAGGCAGGTGCCGCTCTCGGTGACAAGCTCGACCAAACCTTTCTCGACAACCTGCAATGTCTGGATTGCGGCCACGCCTTTCGACTCGACACTGATTAAACCGTATTTCGCACTTGCCTCCCTTCACTACATACCAGAGCCCGCCTTATGCGGGCTTTCTTATGCCGCTTTGGAGTTTTTATGGATATTCCCACTTTCGTAAAGAACGAGCAGGGCCTGTACCACGTACAGGGCTGCGTTAAGCCTGAGGAGATTGTCAGTACCGCTGCCACCATTCTGCTGGATGAACTGACCGGTCGGGAGGCGCTCACTGCACCCACCGATGTCGCCCAGTTCCTGCAGATGGCCCTGGCGCAGGAGAAGAACGAGGTCTTCGCGGCCATCTTTCTCAATAACAAACACAAGGTGCTCAGTTTCGAGCCCTTGTTCAACGGCACCATTGATGGCGCGGGGGTGTACCCCCGTGTGGTGGTACAGCAGGCCCTGGCCTGCAATGCCGCTGCCGCAATCTTCGCCCATAACCATCCCTCCGGGTGCTGTGAGCCCTCCCAGGCTGATCGCACCATCACCACCCGGCTCAAGAACGCTCTGGCCCTGATCGATGTACGGGTCCTGGATCACTTCGTTGTGTCCCGCTCCGAGTGGGTCAGCCTGGCCCAGCGTGGCTGGCTCTGAGCCGCCCCTCTTCGGCTTTTGCTCTACCCCTGACTCACCCCTCTTCTCATTCGTTAATCCGCCCGTTTCGGGCTCATCGTTATTTTTGGAGATTTACCATGGCACATCTTGTCGAAAGCATGGCTTATGCAGGCCGTACCCCTTGGCACGGGCTGGGCAACCAGCTCGCTGCCCAACAACCCCTCAATGTCTGGATGCAGGAAGCCGGCATGGACTGGGAGATCCGCGAAACCCCTGTCCGCTTCATTAGTAGCGAGGCCGGGACTCTCGGGCAGATCTCATCCTTCCCGGATCAGAAGGTGCTGTTCCGCTCAGACAATCAGGCGCCTCTGTCCGTAGTGAGTAACCGCTTCAAGGTGGTTCAGCCCCGGCAGATCCTGGAGTTCTACCGGGATCTCACCGAGCGCTCCGGCTTTGAGCTGGAAACTGCTGGCGTCCTTAAAGGGGGCCGCAAGCTGTGGGCCTTGGCCCGCACCGGGCAAACGGGTTCCTTGGCAGGCAATGACCAGACCAACGGCTATGTCCTGCTGGCCACCGCCTGTGACGGCACCCTGGCCACCACTGCCCAGTTCACCAGCATCCGGGTGGTGTGCAACAACACCCTGGCGGTAGCCCTCAATGGCGCCGGCCAGGCGGTGAAGGTCCGCCACAACACCATCTTCGATGCCCAGGCCGTCAAGAAACAGCTGGGCATCTCCGTCTCCGCCTGGGATGACTTCATGTACCGCCTGAAGGCCCTCAGCGAGCGGCGCATTACCCGCAAAACCGCCGAGAAAGTCATGCGTTCGGTCTTCACCGATGTGAACTACTCATCGGGTGACATGCTGGTGAAGCCCAACGAGCAGGCCATGAAGAAGGCCATAGCGTTGTATGACGGGGCCGGTCGCGGCGCGGAGCTGCCGTCTGCCAAGAACACGGCCTACGGCCTGCTGAATGCCGTGACCGAGTTCGTGGACCACGAACGCCGCGCCCGCAGCACCGACAACCGGCTGGATTCCGCCTGGTTCGGCAAAGGTGCCCAGATCAAGCAGCGGGCCCTGAGCCAGACTCTGGAACTGGTGGCCTGACTGATTCCCTACTCACTCTTTTCCCTCGACTAAAGCCCGACCCGCTCTGTGCCGGTCGGGCTTTTTATTGTTTGGAGCCTGACCATGACAGAACCTAATAACGATAGCCGTGTAAACCCGGAAGCCAGACTCTCTGCGCCACCCCTCTCCCCGCATCTGGCCGCCATCTGGGGTGCCTTTCTCCATGAAGGGGTGATGCTGAACAAGGAGCGCGGTACCCGGCTTCTGGAGATCTGGGGTAATGGATGCATTGAGCTGATCAGCACCCTGTGTGACTTCATCCCCGATATCTGGAACCAGGTGCAACCCTACTGGTATGGCCCGCAAGGGTTTCCTGGGGTGTTCGAGTACGAGGTGGTGTCCATCCTGGGCGAACAGCTGGGCACTTATCTGCTAGATAATGATGGCAATTTGCCATCTCACGCCGACATCCAGCAGATGATCACCGATCTGGTGGTCACCTTCTTCAGCCAAGATGGCAGTCATGAGATCCCCACGGATCAGACACCCCAGACCCATCGGCTGATCAATCTCCATAATCGCTTTACCGAGCGGCTGGCCCAACTGGAAGGAGGTCACTCATGAGCACACCCCGCGCCATCAAACCCTCATCCCGTCCAGCCCTGCGTCTGGTGTCCACCAAGGGCATGAACCGGGAGCAGTGGCTCAAGGTCCGCAAGCAAGGTATCGGCGCCAGCGATGCCGCTGCAGCAGTGGGGCTCAACCCGTATCAGTCGCCTCTGGAGCTATGGATGATCAAGACCGGTCGGGATGGGCTGTTACCGGCTCCCGACCCAGACGACATCCATACCCCGCTTTACTGGGGCAATCTGCTGGAACCCAAGGTGGCGGAAGCCTATGCCAAAGCCACCGGCAACAAGGTGCGGCGGGTGAATGCGGTCTTGCAGCACCCGGATGCCGACAAGTCCTGGATGCTGGCCAATCTGGATTATTCCGTTGTGGGGAATCCAGAGGTGCAGATCCTGGAGTGCAAAACCACTGGCCTTAATGGCGCCAGGCTCTGGGCCGATGGCGTACCGGAATACATCCAGTGCCAGGTGCAGCATCAACTGGCCGTCACCGGTAAACAGGCGGCGGACGTGGCGGTGCTGATCTGTGGGCAGGAGTTACAGGTGCATCGCATCGAGCGGGATGACACCGTCATCAAGCAACTGATCGAACTGGAGCGGGCATTCTGGCATCGGGTAGAGACCGATACGCCACCCGACGCCGATGGCTCCGACTCCGCCGACCAAGCGCTGCGGGCACTCTATCCCCGTGACGACGGTGAAGCCCTGGATCTCATTGAAGACACCGCACTCAACGGCGATTTTAGTGAGATGCTGGATATCCGGGAACGCTTGGCCCGTCTGGCCGAACGGGAAGCAAGGCTCAAGCAGCGCATCCAGCAACGCATGGGGGACGCCGCCCGGGCTTACTTCCTGGATGGCCAGGTGAGCTGGAAGCGCAGCAAGGACAGTACGGTGCTCGACACTGACGCCCTGCTCAAGACTCAGCCCGCGCTACTGCAGCAATTCCCCAAGCATCGGGCCGGCAGCCGCCGGTTCCTGGTCAAGCCCAACGCCTGATCGTTCTCGCATCACCTCACTCAACACCCCACGCCTAACAGCATAAACGCCGGGCCCAGCCCGGCGGCTGTGCTTTTTATAACAGGAGATTCCCATGATCAAAGGACTCGCCATTACGCCCCCCGTGATTGGCCGTATCAGTATTGGCCGCATAGTAGAAAAGAACGGCAAGCGTCTGCCGGAGAAAGACGACCAATTCACCATCACTACCCAGATCCAGACCCGGGAGGGCTGGCTACCGCACCCACTGGATGAGGCCCTACGCCAGGAGGTACAAGGCAAGA